>Ga0209251_1000068_pt1 | contig 93983 bp, 65 predicted proteins | sample SaaInlV_100m_DNA_6_FD_184665 | JGI IMG/M metagenome (GOLD analysis project Ga0209251, IMG submission 184665) | Marine microbial communities from expanding oxygen minimum zones in the Saanich Inlet - Saanich Inlet SI073_LV_10m_DNA (SPAdes) (version 2) | ecosystem: Environmental > Aquatic > Marine...
TCCTATGTGACCTTCTTGTACGCAAACGATGGCGGCGCAGACTGCAACGACGAATCAGATGAGCCGATGTATGACACGACAGAAATTTCAACCTTTGACTGCATGGATGGCAGTGAAATTTACCTTTCTCAAGTCAACGACGGGGTTGAAGATTGCATGGATGCAGATGATGAGCCAACCTATGAAGAAACCGAACAGACGTACTTCGATTGCGACGATGGAATGTCATACATTTACCTCTCACAAGTCAACGATGGCACAGAAGACTGTGCTGATGGTGAAGACGAGGCAACCTTTGACGAAAATGGCGACGAAACTTCCACCTTCGAATGCGAATACACTGGAGACATTATCCCATTCTCGTATGTGAACGATGGTATGAATGATTGCACTTACGGCGAGGACGAGCCATACATCGGGGAAGAAGAGACCTCCTCCTTCGATTGCGCCGATGGTTCCGATACCATTGATCTCTCAGAAGTCAATGATGACAACCAAGACTGTGAGGACGCATCTGACGAACCAGCATACGATATGACAGAAACCTCAATGTTCGATTGTGAGGATGGCAGTCAAATCTACTTCTCACTCGCCAATGATGGCGCAGAAGACTGTGCCAATGGTGAAGACGAACCAGTTGAAGAATACGTCGAATCAAGCGAATTTGAATGCGCTGATGGCGAAACCATCGCACTGTCTTTGGTCAACGACGGTACAGAAGACTGCCGAGACGGCGATGATGAGCCATCATACGACCCAATCACCCAACAGGAACTATCGACCTTTGACTGCTGGTATTCTGGTGGAACAATCGCTCTCTCGCTCGTGAATGATGGAAATTACGATTGCGATTATGGCGAAGACGAACCTTATGGAAGTGACCAAGAAACATCGTTGTTCATTTGTGACGATGGCGAAGAGATCTACATGAGCTGGCTCAACGACGACTACAACGATTGTCAAGGCGGTGAAGACGAAGCACAGTATGACATGGGCGAAGAAGTCAGTGTCTTTACGTGCGATGACGGAACTGAAATCGCATTCTCGATGGTTAACAACGGCGACAACGACTGCGATGGCGATGAAGACGAATCATACACATACGAGTGTGCTGATGGAAGCGATACAATTCCGCTCCGATATGTCAACGCTGGATACTACTTCTGCCAGGATTACTCCGATGAGTCCGACGCTCAGGAATCAAGCGAATTCACATGCTTTAGTGGTGAAGCAATCCGACTAAGCTACCATCTTGACGATTATGCAGACTGTACTGATGCCTCTGATGAAATTGATTGGGATGCAGACTACACAGACTGTGTCTATGATGATGCTGGATTCTGGGCCTGTGTCGACGCAATGCCTGACGGTACTTGGTCGGGTGAGATGCAAGACGATGGCAGCATGATTGTCACCATAACCACAATCGACCCAGATTCTCTAGAAGAAGAAGTCATGACAGTGACAATTTCACCTGATATGTCGATTATATCAATGGAATTCGAAGAAACGAATGAGGGGGATGTGGAGATCACGTCCTATACTGCTGGAACCGGCGGCCATGACCTTACAATGGACATGACCCTCGAGGAAGCTGCACCGCCATTCGCTGTCGGCTTTGATGGCGAACCAATTCAAGAGGCGACCTTCGAATGCAACGATGGAACAATCATTTTGTTTGCTCTTCTCAACGACGGTGCATATGACTGCGCTGACGAAGAAGATGAGCCAGATTTCGCCCAAGAAGAAGTGACCTACTGGATGTGCGCAGATGAGATGGAAGAAATTCCACTTTCTTACGTCTCTGACGGAGACGCGGACTGTGAGGATGGATCTGATGAAGTCCTTACTTCAAACTTTGATTGCGATGATGGGACGACGATTACCCTTGACATGGTGAGCGATGACAACATCGATTGTGCAGATGAGGAAGATGAGCCAGAATATGATGACGGAGAGGACATGAATTACTTCCATTGTGGTGACGACTACGGTTACGTCTACATGTCATGGGTGAATGATAATTATAATGATTGTAATAACGGAGCAGACGAAGGCCTCACCGAAGGTCACGGCTACGGCAATTACATGGTTGGAGCAATTGGTGTTGCTTCTGATATGGAGCTCATTGAATGGAACGGAGGCTCACTCATTGACGCAACTAGCTCAGACGGTATGGACCTCGTTCTCTCGATGTGTGACTCCTTCAAGACCATAGACGGTGAGGAAGGCGAACTTAGCGTTGCCGAAGACTGTGGCGACGATGTTGAACGCTGGTCGTTTGTTGACATTGCAGCAGGCAACGTTGTTGGCGTTGAGTTCATTGACGCTGATGAAAGCGGTACACTCACCAATGGGGACATGTTCATGATCTCTGAGGACCTTGAAACCACGGAAGACTGGAACGCAGTTCGACTGGCAAAGGGCATGGCCTACGCCGACGAGAACCCTGAAGTCGTTCTCCCAGGATTCACAGCTGCACTCGGTATCATCTCGATGCTCGGTGCAGCACTCCTTGTTCGCAAGAACGAGTGAACCTGTCTGACGGTGAACACATCGAGGTGCGTTGGCCTTGCGCAAGCAGGGTCAATGTGCTCCGGTTACGGCGACAAGGGCCGGGAGGCTGAAGATTACTCTTCGAGGAATTGAGCGAGTTGCGGTGGCTGCCAGCCTTCAGGCTTGAGCACCTTTCCGTCTTCTCTGCGGATGACCTTTCCATCGACCAATTTCGCCATGTTTGAACGGTGAACCTCGTTAAACGCATCATCGTAGATGTGCTGCATGCCGTGGTTGATGATCGTTCCAGCGAGAATGTAGCCGATGTCTGCAAGGGCGTCGAGCACTTCGACCATGTCGCCTGCTCTTGCCGCTTCAGCGTATTCTTCAACTTCTTCTCGAAGGAGTTTGATTCGCAACTCAATCATGTCTTCGGGGCTTAGACCCGGAGCGTCAAGTTTCGGTATTTCGAAGGCTTTGTTGAATTCAAGCAGGGACGCAACCATTGGGTTCATGGGCTTCTCTCAAGCCACCCGGCCTTTGAACATTGCAGGATGTTCCCGCTCGTATTTATGCCGCTATTTGTGACGGGTCCATGGCGATGATGGCTGCCAACAAAACCCACCCTGTGAGCATCGAAGCCCGAAAGAGGGTTGTTTGGAAATCGACCCATCGCTCCATGCGGAGGATCACAACAATGTTCACAATCGCCATTGCTCCAGACGCTGCGAGGAAGTAGGCTTCGGACATTGGATTCGAAATGGCAAAGCAAGCGAACCACGCAAGCGAAAGCTGGACGGACGTGCGGGTGGTCATAGCATCACCGAAACGGGATGGGAACGACTTGATTCCGTTCGCCCGGTCGCTCTGAATGTCCATACGTGCGTAGTTGAGGTCAAACGCTGCAATCCACAATGCAACGCCCAAAGCGATGAAAAAAATGCTTGGGTACCATCCAGCGTCCGTAAGAGCGGCCCAACCCAGGCTGTCAGCTGCGATCGCCACCCATGCGCCTGCAGGGGCAAGTCCGAGGCATAGGCCAAGCCAGAAATGGCAGAGCCATGTGTACCGCTTGAGGAATGGATAGACAACGAATACGGAAACAGGTAGCCATGCCATGAACAATGCGACTTCGTTGAGCATCGCAGCACTCCCAAGGAGCATGACAAGAAACACTCCGCAGAGCGCCCATGCCGTTCGCATGGACATGGAGCCTGAGGCCAAGTGACGCCCAGCAGTGCGTGGGTTATCGGCATCGACCTTGCGGTCAATGATTCGGTTGAGGCCCATGGCGAGCCCCCTTGCACCGATGGCAGCGAGGAGAATCCATAGTAAATCAGCAGCAATCCAAGAAAATGCACCGCTTGTATCGGTGGCGACGAACTCATTGTGAGCGAGAATGTAGCCGATGAGAACAAACGGCAATGAGAACAACGTGTGTTCGATTTTGATGAAGGAAAGAACTTGTTTTACATCCATCAAGCCTTGCCTCCAAAGGAAAGATGGGGCGGCCATTGGTACTTAGCAAGTTCCGGGTGCTTCGCCACCTTTTCCAATGTTTCTTGGCTATGGAGTGTGATCGACGGCCACCTTCGAACGCCGTGTTGCTCAGATGGAATGGGTGTCGTTGCGTCCCAGCACAACCGCGCTCGTTCATCATCGAAAGTGAGGCCGCGCCCCACATCGAATCGAGAGGTGAGTTGCCACAACAACCGACGGCGGGCTTTCGCGCAATGCAAGTCCATGTCATTGTTGGTGAAGAAAAGCCATCGAAGTGAGGAATCGTTGTCCAATTGCCAAATTGAATTTCTCAATTGGTTAATCTTATCCTGGCGTGCTCCTTCTGCCTTGTCATTCGAGGTCTCTGAACCGTCTTCTGGAGTGGGGGTCCCCTCAACATCAATGGTGACAACCATGATGCTCCCTCGGAGCATTCGTGCGTCGATGACCTCATCCAGAGCGAGAACACGATCCAGTCCTTCGAACGCTGGGGCCTCGGCTTCGCCTTGCCTCCAAGCCGGGACCTCTTGTCTGAACGAGCCTTCGAGTGGAGGGTTAGGGGAGCGGGGGTCGGCAGCAGGCAGCGTCGTTGCGTCGATGAGCACCTTGCTGTGGACATTTTCGTACGGGCTGGCGGCTTCAAGTGAGTCGGCAACCATCCCGTCAAGAACAATCACATCTGTTTTGATGTCGACTTTGTCGTTCAACGAGTCGAGGAGGCGTTCGAGGTCCTTTGGATTTTGATCAGGATCGATTGCTATCATGGTTTTCAGGAACATCATTTGTCCTGCACCAAGCAGACCAATCGCTGTTTTTCTGCCTTGGCGGGGGTATCGTTGTTTAGAGGCAACAATGGCGAGGTTGTGGAATCCTGTTTCCATTGGGAGGTGAACACTGTTCACATCGCGATGTTGGAAGTTGAGCACGGGAGAGAATTGCCGACCAATCGCTTCGCCGAGGTGGCCGTCTTCCATTGGTGGAAGGCCCACAATGGTCGCTGCAAGCATCGCATCCTTTCTACAGGTGATGGCTGTGACGTGCATCACAGGGTATTGACCCGTGAGTGAATAGAATCCAAAGTGGTCGCCAAACGGCCCTTCGAGCCGTGTTTCTCCCGGGATGCAGTAGCCTTCAATCACAATATCGGCCTCGGCGGGAACCATGAGGTCCTGCGTGAGCGCTTTGGTGATTGGGAGCGACTTTCGACCCAAGATGCCAGCGAACTGGTACTCACTGAGGTTGTCTGGGAGTGGTGAAATCGCAGAGAAGATCAACTCTGGGGGTCCACCCATGCAGATGGCAACCGGCATGCGGACTTCTTTTCCAGACGCCTTCGCCGCCTCAGCATGTTCTGCACCGTGTTTGTGAATCTGCCAATGAAGCCCGATTTCTTTTGGCCCGAACACTTGTGCTCGATACATGCCAAGATTGTGTTCTCCGTTCTTGGGATTCTTCGTGACAACAAGCGGCAGCGTAACAAACGGTCCACCGTCTTTTGGCCACGTGGTTGGGATTGGGAGGCGAGTCAAATCGGTTGGCAGTCGAACACGCTGGGAGTTTCCCTTGCGCTTCTTTTTCGGTGGCATGGCAAGTGCGTCTCGCAGTAGAGGCAGGGCTTTCCATGGCTTTCTCATGTAGAGTCCAATGTCAGGCTTCATCATCGCAACCATGCGATCGCCGATTTCGGTTTCATGTGTGGCGCCGAGGGCGCGCATGGTTCTGTCTTGATCCCCAAAGAGGTTCATGGCGAGTGGTATGTCCGAGATGGTTCCGTCGGGAAGGCGAGGCTGCTCAAAGACAACGGCTGGACCATCGTTCTTGACGAGGAGGTCAGCAATAGCTCCGGCTTCGAACTGCACATCCACTGGCCGGGCGATGCGGAGCACTTCCCCTCGTTGCTCGAGATGCTCGAGCCACCGCTTCGATGTTCGCCACGCCACATTCGACGCTGGGGCGGCCTTCATTTGAACCGTCGTATTTTCCTGTGTTGTTTGATGCCATCCCTTGTTGGCTCGATACATGCATTCAAAGGGAGTATGCCTCACCTTCAACCATGCAAAAAGCACTCATGCTCCTCTTAGTCTCGGCGCTTCTTGCATGCTCGTCTCAAACAGTGGCCGCAGAAGATTCCGATGTCATCGTGACAGTGGACAGCACAAATTTGCGATTCAACCCATCGGAAGTTACGGTCACTGAGGGCCAAGCGGTTCGTTTCATGTGGGCTGGTCAAGCGCTCCCCCACAACGCCGTGGCCGACGACGGATTGTTTGATTCTGGCGAACCTGCACGAGATGTCGACTACAGGTTTGTGTTCGAGCCTGGCACAGCAGGAACTCACACCTTTGTCTGCGAACCGCACGCCAGTGCGGGCATGGTTGGCACAGTGATCGTCGAGGCTGCTCCGGTGGAAGTGGTCGAAGAAGAGACAGAAGTGGTTGCTTCCGAAGATACCCCTGCAATTTCCCTCGTTAGCAGCATCTTAGTGACTGCTTTTGCAGCAGTCTTCGTTGCTCGGTACGTCGATGATGAGCAAGCGGAATGACCGCTTGCTTCATGTGCTTCCATCGATTGAAGTTATCCATGGGCGAAACAGCACAACAGTGTGATGTCCTCATCATCGGCGCAGGTCCCGGTGGAGGTTCCGCAGGATTGCACACTTCGAGGGCCGGATTGAAAACAATCATCGTCGAAGCAGATCCTGAAGTTGGTACACCCGTTCACTGCGGTGAATGCTTGAGTCACATTGCGATTGAAAACCTCGACTTGGAAATTCCCGACCATGTCAAAGCGCTTGATGTCACTGGAATCCGTGTGATTTTTCCCGACGGAACTGAGAAATTGCTCACTGAGAAAGGGTATGTTCTGGAAAAGCACCTCTTTGAGCGATGGCTCTGTGACGAAGCCGAAAAGGAAGGAGCAACGCTTCTCCTTCACCACAAAGTCACCTCGATGGAGCGAGTTTACAATAGCGAAAATAAATTTTCCAATTGGAAAATTGATGGCAAGGGAGATGGCTTCCCAATTGAGTGCAAAGCCGTCATCGATGCCTCTGGTGTGACTGGAGCAGCTTCGAAACTTCTGGACATGGGTACAGAAGTCGAAGTCATCGCAGGCTTCCAGTACGAAATGCTTGATGTCCCCAATGATGGTTATCTTGATTTTTACTTGTGGCCGAAGTATTCCCCGCATGGCTATGTTTGGATGATTCCTAAAGAGGGTGGACGAGCCAATGTGGGCCTTGTTACTACGGATAAAAAAGGCGCAATCAAGTACCTAAACTCGTTCATTCAAGACACCTATCTTGATGGGAAACCAACTGTGAACCCACCGTGGCGCGCTGAGGGAGTCAAAGTCCGACCCTTTGGTGGCACCATACCGATTTCCGGCCCACGTACGAGGACTGTTGCGGATGGCGTCATTCTTGTCGGCGATGCGGCTGGTTTCACTTCTCCGTTGTTTGAAGGTGGATCCCATCTTGCTCTATGGTCAGGCCGTGAAGCAGCGCAGACCATCGCAAAAGCACTCGCAGAAGGGAACATGTCCGAGGCAAGGCTTCAGGCGTATGAAAAAGCGTGGAAGAAACGGTTCCCACCATACAATAAAATCTTGAAAGGAAAAACGGCCTTGTATGATTTGACCGACGAGGAAATGTCGATCATGGCCAAGTGCCTACCTGAAGAACTCGGCAACATGTCACCGTTCCAAAAACTCGGCATTGGTCTAAAAATTCTCGTTCGAAAACCAATCCTTCTGACGAAGCGAGTGATTCCTATCTTGCTTTCGTTTGGGTATTCACGAGCGAAGCATTTCGGTTGGTGAAGCGCTTCCTGAATCAGCAATGTCCTTGAAGGATGTGCGCTGGTCAGCAACCATGTGGGGGGGGACGCTCTGGTTTGCCCTCCTCGCAGCGACGGTGCTTCTTTTCCGTCCACAATTGCATGAACGCTCGAAACTTGCGTCTGTTGGCCTACACGCCCTAATGGTTCTCCCATTCGTTGCCTTAGCAAGTCGTTTCCTCGTGAATGACACGAGCATTCACCATGTGGTGGCCTATGGTGGCGCTGCCCTTCCTCTCAAGTACCGATTTGCTGCCACATGGGCTGCACGTGAAGGCCCACTTCTGCTCTGGGTGATGTGGATGGCTCTGCTTGCATACATCTGGCGTCATCCAATGAAAGGTGAGTCGGCCGAGACACATGCACTTCGATTGCGACTTATTCATGGATTCAGTTTACTTTTGTTGCTCAACGCCCAGACCCTCGATCCGTTCAAAGAAGCCTCGCCGTACTTTGCAGGACGTGGCCTCAATGAATTGCTCCAAACAGATTTGATGGTCATTCACCCTCCATTGATTTTCCTGGCCTATTCGTTTTGTTTGCATTCTGCTGCGGTCGCACTTTCTTCGATGTTTGAATCCTCTTCTGGCATCAAGGATCGAATGCTGACAACGGTTCGTCCTGGTTTGTTTGTAGCGACCCTCGGCATCGGCTTAGGCGGGCTGTGGGCGTATCTGATCCTCGATTGGGGTGGCTACTGGGCGTGGGATCCGGTTGAAACAGGATCGTTTTTGCCTTGGCTTGCGCTCGTATTCCTCTCTCACATGCGCACTCGTCCAGGTGCTGCCAAAGACGCAGCATGGATTGGCGGAGGTCTTGCAGCGGGTGGTTTGGCTTTATTTGCTACACTTGTTACACGCGCAGGGGGGGTTTGGGCTTCATCTGTCCATACGTTTGTTTCCGCCGAAGAGGGCAAGGCCCCAACGGATGCCTTTTCTCGAATGGTCTTGCTCAAGTCAGATGGTTTTGCTGGTGTCGAAGTCATGACATACCTCATTCTTCTCCTGCTATTGGTCGGTCTGTGGGTCCAATATCAACGAACTTCCTCCAACGAATCCTCCTTCACAGGCGGCGCATGGTGGTTCCTCATTCCATTGGTTGGTGCGCTGATTGGCATGCTTGGCAGCCTCGAGGGGCTTGAAGGCCTGATGCCAGGTGCGGATGTCTACGCCGTTGTTCCAAGCGTTGCGTTCCCGATGCTCATGCTTCTTCCATTGGCCCTCGATGTGCTGTCCAACCGGTCCTCACACGAAACTTCTGATGAGGGATGGCGTTACCAGTCATTCTTAGATCGACTTGGCGAAACGTCCCCAGTTCGGCAGTATGCGCCATTTTTCGTCCTGTTTCTGTTCTACATCGGGATTGCGCTCCTCTCAGAAAATGCATTTTATGGTGGACTCGCGCTGTTGTTCTTTGCCCCCCTCTTCTTTGCACAGGATGCCACGAAAGCTTGGCCATGGGCAGCGGGTGGTGTCATGTTGGCGCTCGCAGGTGCATGGGCAGAACTGGTCAGCGTGCTTGCTGCAGGTGTTACGATGCTGTTGTTCGTGGTACCTTGGCTGTTCGCCCCAGAGGCTGAATCCAAGTCCAAAGGTATGTCACTGTTTGAGCGTAAAACTCAGATTCAAATTGCCCTTTGGGCTTCAGTCGTTCTTGTGGGGCTCTACCTTGTCCTCTCCCTTGTCCTTCTCTTGGCGAGCATCGATGCGGTGAACTTTGATGCGCACGAGGTCTACGGTGCTCCCTTTGTCTTAGCGTTCGCTGCAGCGATGGTGATGTACACCGGTCGGAAAGGGGACTCGAACAGAAATGCATGGTTAGTGCTTGGAACCCTTGCGCTCTCGTTGTTGTTTGCGTTGTGGAAACCAGAAGCGTTTGGAATGGATTCGAACACCATTGTATCCTCCTTCTTAGTGCGCGGCACATTGGCATGGCTCGTCCTTCCAATGCTCTTTTTGGTCTTTATTCCAGTGGCTCGAGAGGCTTTGATTGTTCAACGAAAAGGTCGCGATGTAAGAACTCTCATCCGCCGAATTCCATTTGGGGCTCACCTTGTCCATCTTGGTCTAATCTTGCTCCTCATCGGGCACGTGTACACCACTGTTCTCGTTGACCGAGGTGATGCCAGTCATCGGATCACGATGATCAAGGATGAAATTATCATTGATGGGAACTACGGTTACGAATTCAAGGATTTAGTGGCCCAGTCGGATGATTTGGAAGTTGGTGATGGCTACATCGGCGTTCAAATCACGGTTTACGAAATCGAAAACGGTGCACCAACTGATGCCATTGGTACCGTTGAACCGGGTATGTTGAGGTTTGACTCAACAGGCACAGCTCGTTCGGAAGTCGACACACTCACGAGATGGAGCGGTGATATCGTCTTCATTTTTGACGGCAGTCAAGCCTCAGGACTCATGAGTCAGACGACCGGAGGTGACCTTTCCTCAGTGGAAATGGTTCGAGTCACGGTTTACGATCTTCCAGCATCCCACACAGTGTGGCTCGGCTGGGCGACGATGTTAATCGGTATGGCGATTGTCGTTGCTGGCGATGTGAGCAAAAACAACAGCCTGCGCCCCCATGGGCTCGAAATTGAGGCTGAAGAGTGACGGCTTGCCTCGCCAATGGAATTATCAAGGGGGCGACGGTCGCCGGACTACCCGAAAGGGAGGTATTACCATGGAAGATGGAACAATTGTCCACGTTGATTATGAACTCTACAACAATGAAACAGGTGACCTCATCGAGACCACCCGTGAAGCAGTCGCAAAAGAGCACGATGCCCATCAAGAGAACCGCACCTACGAACCAATGGTGTGCGTCGTCGGTGGCGGTCAACTTATTCCAGGCTTCGAAGAAGCACTCGGCGAAGCAAAGAAAGGCAAGGAAACCGAAGTTGTCATCGCACCTGCAGACGCCTACGGCGAAAAAGATGCCTCACAAATCGAAACCATCAGCATTGACAAACTCATCCGTGCTGTTCAAGACCCAAACTCCCTCTACATCGGTGCACCAGTCACCATCGGTAACCGCCAAGGCTACCTCTCCTACCTCGCAGCAGGGCGAGCTCGAATCGACTACAACCACCCAATGGCTGGCAAGTCGCTCAAGTATTCGTTCAACGTTGTCGATGTCGTCGAAGGAAAGGAAGACCAAGTGGTCGCTCTTCTCCAAGCAAACACGGGTCACAGTGGCTTCGAAGTCAGCTTCGATGGCGATGATTTGATGATCGTCCTCCCGCAGACCATGCTCTTCGACACCAACGCTGCCATGCTCAAGTTCCGATTGGTTACCACCATCCGAGACGCTGTTGAATGCGGTAAGGTTTCGTTCATCGAAGTCCACGAACCTCGTGGATTCGGCGCAACCGACGACGAAGAAGATGTCCAAGACGCTGGAGAAGACCTCTCCTCCCTCTCTGTTGCTGAGTTGAAAGAACGATGCAAGGCTGCTGGCCTGCCTGTTGGCGGAAAGAAAGCAGACCTCGTTGCTCGACTCTCTCAAGAAGAAGAGTGAAGCGCAGGGCTTTGAGCCTGAATTGCTTCATCCCAAAGCATATTGAGGGCGATTCGTAGCGACCACCGAGGCTCACCTATGTCGACCAATGCGTTGGAAGAACATCTTGAAAACGCAGAACCTGCGTTGCCAGACGCTGAGTACTCCGTGTACGAGAAAATCGCTCTTTGGGCCGTTCTTGTGCTCATTGCTGCTGTGGTGAGCGGGCTTGTTCTTGCAAACGAAACCGTCTGGGACGAGGGGCTCAAGCCAATTGTTTGGGATCCGGTGACGAAAGATGCGGGCGCTGCCGGCGATGCAGGTTATTCGCCTGAAAACACAACCATCTACACAGGTTCCATGCTCGTGAGCGTCATTATTCTTCAGGCACTGTTTCGAAAGGCGAACGTGCCGTGCGATGACAAAATGACTTTGGCACTCATTGCTTGGGTTTGCCTTGCTCCTGTGATGCGCGTTTTAGAAGACGCAGATTTCTTTTCGGCAGAGATGGATGTGCTCTTCATCTCTCCATTGATTCACCTCCACCTTGCTGCTTGGCTTATTGGCATCGCCATTCTTTCGCAATGGCTGGCAGGTAAATGGGATGGTGCTACAACCGATCGTGATGAGCAAAAGGTGAGGTTAGCGCTTCTTCCTTCGCTTATGATTGCCCTCATGTTCCATTGGGGTCTTTTGTATCAACCAGCCTACATCGTTCATGATGAAATGGGGCAGGTCTGGGCCATGGGTGGCCTGTTGGCAGCCTTTGGGATGCTTCTGTGGTCAGTCATCAAGACTCGACATTGGCCGGCAATCACCCGTGGCCTGTTCTCCTTTGGAACCGCCTCGGTCGTTCTCGGTTTGGGTCACTGGGCTCAATTTTTGGCTACGCCATGGGCACAAGAAAGTGGACGAGTTCTCGAATCAACGCCAATATGGCCGCTCTTCGTCGTGCTGGGCATCCCCGCTGTCGTGTGTTTCTTCATGTACAGAGCCGGTGTCGAAGATTTGCATCAACTGAAACTTACAGGTCATGAGGCGGGTGTGCTTCCTGTTGGGGTTCGTTTGGACACCTGGGAAAATGCGGGCGACCTCACAACAAATCATCCCGTTCAATTGCTTTCAAAGAAAGGCCTGCTTGCTACGCCAATGGTGCTTGCCATGGTGTTTGGACAACTCTGTGATGGGTTTGCAACCATGGTCGGCATCGATTCCTTTGGGTATGGGGAAAAACACCCTGTCAGCGACGCTGTCATCCAATTCGGAGGCCGCTTGAATGACTCCTTTGGGATCGAATACGGCGAGGGAGCATGGCTTTTCACGCTCGTAAAGGTCGGTCTGATTGGGGCTATTGTTTGGTTGTTCTCAGAAATGAAGGTCGAACAACGCCAACGGCATCTCCGACTTTTGATTGTGCTCGCAGTGTTGATTGTCGGTCTTGCGCCCGGTCTTCGGGACATCGGGCGATTGACGCTTGGTGTATGACGGGTCTTTGACGCCTTGTAATAGGGTTAAATGTCGCCCCCACCTGCCATAGAACGAGGGGTGGACATGGACCGATTGCCAACACGAGTGAATCGAGCAGACCCTGAGTTTTCAGAACGCAAATCCTTCAACCTCGGGTTGATTGAAACCTTGCGTGAACGTCTCAATGTTGCTTCAATGGGCGGCGGTGGAAAGTATGTCGAACGCCACCGCAGCAGAGGAAAAATGCTCGCCCGGGAGCGTATTGAACGGATCATCGATCCTGGCACCGCTTTCCTCGAATTCTCACCCCTCGCTGCATACGAGTTGTACGATGGGCGCGCCCACTCAGCAGGGATCGTGACCGGCGTCGGCATGGTGCACGGAAGAGAGTGCCTCTTTGTCGCCAATGATGCAACCGTCAAAGGTGGCTCATATTACCCAATGACCGTGAAAAAGCACATTCGTGCTCAAACGATTGCTCATGAAAACAACCTTCCCTGCATCTACCTTGTGGACTCAGGCGGTGCCTTCTTGCCAATGCAAGACGAAGTGTTCCCTGATATTGGCCATTTTGGGCGTATTTTCAGAAACCAAGCTCGAATGTCAGGCGACAAAATCCCTCAAATCGCAGCCGTTCTTGGTTCGTGCACGGCTGGAGGTGCCTATGTGCCTGCTATGTCCGACGAATCAATCATCGTCAAAGGAAACGGAACCATCTTCCTTGCCGGGCCTCCTTTGGTGAAGGCAGCAACTGGTGAAGAGGTCTCTGCGGAAGACCTCGGTGGAGCGGAAGTCCATACTGTGCAATCAGGTGTTGCCGACCATTTTGCTGAAGATGAACCAGAAGCGTTGCGCATGGTTCGAAACGTCGTCGAGAACATTGGGCCACAGGAGCTGGCACCAATGCCAACCGTTCCAGTTGAGGCGCCAGCCCACGATGTTGAAGACCTGCTCGGTCTCATACCAAGCGACAACAGAACACCTGTTGACATCAAGGAAATCATTGCACGAATCGTTGATGGCTCAAGGTTCCATGAATTCAAGGCTCGATACGGAACCACCCTTGTGTGTGGTTTTGCTCACATTCATGGTCAAAAAGTAGGCATTGTTGCAAACAATGGTATTCTTTTCTCTGAATCTTCGCTTAAGGGTGCGCACTTTGTGGAATTGTGTGGTCAGCGTGGCATTCCTTTGGTGTTCCTTCAGAACATCACTGGGTTCATGGTTGGTAAGGCATACGAGGCTGGTGGCATTGCAAAAGATGGTGCCAAACTCGTGACGGCTGTGTCCTGTGTCAATGTACCAAAATTCACAGTGATCATCGGTGGTTCCCACGGTGCTGGGAATTACGGAATGTGCGGGCGTGCCTACGATCCTCGCTTCCTCTTCATGTGGCCAAACAGCCGCATCTCGGTCATGGGTGGCCCGCAAGCTGCGGATGTGCTCACAACCGTCAAGCAAGACCAACGCGCTCGAGAAGGTCTTGAGCCAATGGTTGGCGATGAATTGGATGCCTTTAGGGCCCCAATTCTCGAGCAATACGAGACGGAAGGAAGCCCGTACTACTCGACCGCTCGACTGTGGGACGACGGGATCATCGACCCAAGGGACACACGAGACGTCCTCGGATTGTGCATTCGGGCGGCTCGAAACGCGAAGTTACCAACCGATCGCTTTGGTGTCTTCCGGATGTGAGAAGTGCAATTGAAAAATCAAAAATGCAATTGGAGAATTTCGTATGGTATCAATGGAGAACCCGCCCCAAACCGAACTCGTGACCATGACCATCGATGGTTCACGAGCGAACCTCCGATTGAACCGAGAGGACAAATTCAACGCCCTCAATGTCCAACTCATCACTGAATTGTGCGACTTACTCGATTGGACGGCAGAACGCAGCGCAGGCAACCTTGACACATTGCACGACGAGAACGGAGCACCCTACCTGAGAAGCATTGTTCTCTCCGGCTCAGGCCGACACTTCTGTGCTGGGGCCGACATCAACATGATGCGTGATGCTGGAGCGAACACGCCGGAAGAAAATCGAGCGGACTCAAAGCGCCTTGATCGTCTTTTCAACAGCCTCTGGGCTCACCCGTGCTTCACTGTCGGAGCCATTCAAGGCGTCGCACTCGGCGGTGGGGCAGGGCTTGTTGCTTGCCTTGATCACGTCATTGGCACCCAGAACATCAAACTCGCTCTTTCTGAAGGAAAATTGGGCATTCTCCCTGCAGTGATTGGTCCCTATGTCTATCGCCGTCTAGGATCAGCATGCTTCCGAAGGCTCGCCATGCAAGCCAGTCGAGTCGGTGCCGAAGAGGCGCTTCGAACCGGCTTCATCGAACAAGTGGTGGCTGATGTGGATTCGCTTGAACCTGCAGTTCAGTCGCTGCTGGATGAGGTCCTCACCACAGGGCCCTGCGCAGTGACCTTGGCCAAACAACTCACACTCAACTTTGATCGTTGGACCGAATCTGACGAAGCCTTGAGGGATTGGACCCTCGATTTCACCAGTAAGATGCGAGGCTCGAAAGAGGGGCAAGAAGGTCTCTCTTCGTTCTTGGAAAAGCGTTCGGCAAACTGGAAACCAGAATGAGGGGCGGAGTTTCAATGGTTCGGAAGGTCTTGGTCGCTAACCGTGGGGAAATCGCTTGTCGAATCCTCCGGGCATGCAATGAAGCAGGCCTCCCAAGCGTTGCAATTTACGCAGAAAACGACGCATCTTCGATGTTTATTGAACTCGCTGATGAAGCTGTTCTTCTCACAGGTGATACAATCGGTGAAACATACCTCGACCAAGAACAAATTTTGGCGATTGCAAAATCCACAGGCGCTGACGCCATCCATCCTGGCTTTGGTTTTCTCTCAGAACGAGCAGATTTTGCACGAGCCGTCGGGAATGCAGGCCTGCAATGGGTCGGGCCAAGTCCAGAAGCCATCGAACAGATGGGTGACAAGATGACCGCTCGAATCACCATGCGTGCAGCGGGTGTTCCAGTGATTCCAGGTGAAGAAATTGAACACGAAGATGAGGCCGACGCCCTTGCAGCCATCGAGGCAGCCTCACACCGTGTTGGATACCCATTGCTGCTGAAAGCGTCCTCTGGTGGTGGCGGAAAGGGCATGCGTGCCGTCCACGCTCCTGAGGATTTGATTGAATCTGCAAAAGGCGCTCGTCGGGAAGCCATTGCAGCGTTCGGTGATGGGCGTGTGTACCTCGAGCGTCTTTTGACCGGCTCGAAGCACGTAGAGATCCAAGTACTGGCCGACCGACATGGCCGGACCATCCACCTCGGTGAACGCGAATGCAGCGTCCAGCGAAGGCATCAGAAAGTGTTCGAAGAGGCCCCTTGCGCCACCATGACGTCTGAATTACGCGAAGCGATGGGGCAAGCTGCGGTGGCTGCAGCAGAAGCTGTTGATTACGAAGGTGCAGGAACGGTTGAATTCCTTTTAGCACCGACTGGAGAATTCTTTTTCTTAGAGATGAACACGAGAATTCAGGTTGAACATCCGGTCACCGAATTGGTCACAGGCGTTGATTTGGTGCGCGAACAACTCCGCATCGCCGCGGGTGAGCCGATGTCATGTGGACCTCTGATGATGCGAGGTCATGCTATTGAGGTCCGGTTGTATGCAGAAGATGCTGCAAACAACTTCCTTCCAGCGATTGGGCCACTCGCCGTCTTCCGTCCGCCCGAAGGTCCGGGCGTCCGTCTTGACACAGGCGTGCGAGAAGGCGATGAAGTCACGCCGAATTATGACCCAATGCTCGCCAAACTGATTGTTTGGGCTCCATCGCGCCACGAAGCGCTGCAACGAATGCGCAGGGCTCTCGACGAATTTGTCGTGCTGGGCACCACAACGAACATTCGGTTCCTGAGGGAACTCTGCGATGAACACGAGGTCATCACCGGAGCGACCGATACAACCACCATCGATCGAATCTGGCCAAATGGCTGGCAACCAACAGTTCCTCGTGCAGTTGAAGACATGGCACTGATGGCAGCAGCAGTTGCAGAAAGCGCCGGTCTACACCGCAAGCAATCCATGGCATCCACAGGCGGCCAGGGCCCGCCAAGCCCATTCGAGACGATTGGACGGAGGTTTCCCTGATGCATCATCAGTTCCGCAGTCCAGAAGGCCCAATTGAGGTCACGGTGGCAAAGCAAGGCGATGAATGGTCCCTTGGTGGCCTATCGACAACGGTCATGGCCGACGGACGCCTGAGAATTGTTGGTTCAGATGGCGGGATTTCGTTTGGTCACGTGGCTAAAGTTGGCGATGTATGGTGGGTTCACACTCAAGGTCACACCTTCAAACTCGAACGAATCGAACCTGGAGCGACAGATACCGATGATGGTGGCGGACTCACAGCGCCAATGCCGGGAAAGGTGCTCGATGTCCTTGTTGCTGCAGGTGAAGTTGTGTCTGCTGGCACCACCCTCATGGTGTTAGAGGCGATGAAAATGGAACATCGAATTGTTGCCGCGAGCGATGGCGTTGTGATGGCCGTTCACTTTGCAGCAGGCGATCAAGTGGAACAAGGCGTGGCCCTGCTCACATTGGACGAATCATGAGTCCAATGCTCGCCAGTTTCCTGATTGAATCCTGTGTGCCTCATCGATGCCTTCGGCGTACATGTAGGACCATGCCCAAACCTTGCCTTCCTCTGTTTCGACCTCGATGAGTGTTCGCTTGAACAGCGAATCATCCGACTTGAATCCATAGAAACCCTCGACCCTGTCCAGCGATTGAAGGCCAAGAAATACATCGTTGAGCCGATAGAGTTCACCAAACACTCGGTCCTCTTCTGAAGGTCGCATGCCGGGATAATTGCCCAAATTGTACAGTTTTCCCTTTACTTGAGCGGTCACGCCAGGTTGGAAGGTATGTTGTTCAAGGGTTGCACCTCGGTATTCACCAGCCATGAGGGTGCCATACACAAAGAGGTAAGGAACGGGATAAGATTCATCTGAGTTTTCAATTGCCATTTTTAAATCTGCAATTGGAAGATTGCGTCGTTCTAAACCTGTTCTCACCAATGCAGCATAGTGCGCTGTTGGCGCTACATACTCACCCTTTCGATGTTCGACAAGCGTGTACGTAACGGCTTCCATCGATGTCCCATTCGGCAACAGGACATTCACGTTGCATCGTTCGTAGTAATTTGGATGCCCCTCCTTGCGATCCATGTTGGCAAGCGCATTATCGCTCAAAGCAAACAAAACACCAGGGACAGCATGCCCACATCCTGCCGGCACCACATCAGCAGCTCCACCTCGTCTTCGTGAGGACCTGTAATGGAATTTTAATCGATAATCGGGGAGCCAACATGGTGTGATTTCTTCAATTCCTGACGGGTTTACGCCTTTTTCTTCACACCACTCAAGCCAGTCGTTGCGGTCAAGGTTTGACCCGTAGCCGAAATAGAGGGTTCGTGCTTCCTCAGCCATGGCTGCCAATCATTTCGACAATATATCAAATCGATTGATTAGCCCCAAGTGCACGGTTCCAGCACTTCTTGACCGCCCATGAGCGGCTGAAGAACTTCAGGGATGCGCACCCGTCCGTCTTCCATTTGGTTTTGTTCCATAATGGCCACGAGCGCCCGAGATGTAGCCACGGCCGTGGAATTGAGCGTGTGGGCGATTGGTTGGCCAGCATGGCCCGGTTGTCCGTAGCGGATTTGGAGGCGGTTCGCCTGGTAGTCAGTGCAATTCGAGCAAGACACGATTTCCTTGTACTGTTCTGCTCCCGGAATCCAAGCCTCAAGATCGTACTTCTTTGCAGCAACTGTTCCCATATCGCCAGTGCAAATGTTGACCACTTCGTAGTGCATGCCTAAAGCATCCCACAAATCAACGCAGTTTTGGAGCAGCTCCTCTTGGAGTTCCCATGACTGGTCTGGGCTCGCAATGATGATTTGTTCAATCTTCGTGAATTGGTGCACTCGCCAAATACCTAAGTCGGATTGGCCATGAGAACCGACCTCACGTCGGAAACAAGGCGAAACGCCGACAATGCGGAGTGGGAGATCTGATTCTGGTATGGTTTCGCCCATGAACATGGCCGTAAGGGGATGTTCAGCGGTTGCGATCATGTAGTACTTGTCGGGTTCAACCCCGTACATCACCGTCTCAAAATCAGAAAGATCTGTCACGCCTTCATAGGCGTCTTTATTCATCATCACAGGTGGCTGAACGAAGGTATAGCCCCGCTCCCGAATGAAGTTCACAGCGTACTGCTGCAATGCAAATTCCATCCTTGCAAGATCCCCTTTCAGGAAAAAGAAACGACTGCCAACGATTTTGGCTGCTCGCTTCAAGTCAACCCACTTGTTCATCTCAATCAATTCATTGTGGGTCCGTGCGTCAAAGTCGAAGGATGGCTTTGTCCCATGCACGCTGTGGAGGGTATTCCCCGATTCGTCTGGGCCTTTTGGCACATCATCGTGAAGGATGTTTGGAATGCTCATTCTGATTTTGTCTCGCTGTGCAACAGCGTCATCGGTCTTCTTTTCCAATTCTGTGATTTGAGCGCCAAGGTCGGCAACTTCAGCGAGGATTCGCTTTGCTTCAGCCTCATCACCAGCCTTCTTTGCTGCACCGATCCCCCGAGCCGCCGTGTTTTTAGTTGCTCTTAGTTGATTGGTTTGGTGTTGAAGATTGACCCAAGTTTGGTCCAATTCGATCACTTTCTCGATGTTGTCGTGAGAAAGACCACGCTTGTCGTGGTCCTTGCGAATGATGTCGGGGTTGTTTCTGAACAGATTAATTTCAAGCATCGTGCATCACCTCAAAATGATATTCCGAAATCGAAGATGGCTGTACCAATGAAGATGAGCCCTCCAACAATATAGCCAAGAATCGATCCACCGTTGAGCAGAGGGAGGCCTGCTTGAGCCCTTCCTCGTGCCACATAGGTCATGAGTGCAAAGTAGCCAACAAGGCCACCGATGAGGGTTGAGATTGCCACGAGGATTGCATCGCTGTGGTCGAGCCACTGCGCCGCAGAAACAACAAGCATTCCAGGGAATATCACATCGCCAAGGCCCATGAACATGGCATCCTTGCTCTTCTTCTTTTTCGGTTGTCCGGAAGGTGGCGATGCGACTGCTGGTTGGTTTTTCTGCTTCATCGAGGTGGTTTCTTCGACAAAGGAGTATCCTTTGTCTTGAGGAGCAACCAGCAAAATTGGAAGCCGTAGGCCAATCATGGTGTCGGCTAAATCAAGCATGTGCTTCGATTTGTACACCGCCCATGCATCGTAGATTGCTGCTGCGATCATGAACACAATGATGAGTGTCGGAACAAAAGCCACACCCAGCATTACGACAACACCGGAGCCGACTAAGACGCCAACCGTGTTCACCACGTACCATTCACTGTGTAGGTAGAGCAAAACCATCAACACAAGAGCAACAAGAACACCGATGACAAGCGGTACATCATACAATTGCAGACCACTGATGACTTCCATGTCAGGGGTGACTTCACCGCTCTTTACTGCAGTTGATGAATTGGAATAGAGTGCATTGAATTGGTCATCTCCGTCAGCGTCCGTAGAAAACCAACCTGTAGAGAAGCCTTCTTCGATGTCGATGCTGAGTTTCTGGATGAGGTTGCCTCCATAGAGCCAATGCGATTGAGTGTTGGTGGTGACCAAGAGTTCTGTGTACCCTGTGGCATCCTTGTCGACCAAGCGAACGGATTGGATGGAGGTTCCAAATCCTTCGAGCATCATTCCTTCTTCTTTGGTGAATTCTGGGGTGGCAGATGCGTTCCATTCAAACCCAATGACGTCACCATTTTCCTCACCGAGGAGCATGATTTCTTCGCCTGAATCTGGGCCGTTGTAGACTGCTGAGGACCAAGGTGATGGCCCGAAATCTGCGGATGTGATGGTGCTGGTAGCGTTGTGCTGGAACACCACTTTGGCAAAATTGGTTGCTTCGGGGGCGTTTGGGTCGTTGGCTTCTGAAAATTCTTCTAACTCGATGACGACGGCCATTGTTGGTGAAACAATCATGACTTTGTCGTCTGCGAGAGATTCAGCATAGATGGTCTCGATGTGGGCATCAAGGCCAACAGGAAGGCGCCATGTGGCTTGCTTCATCATAAGACCTGGGCTTTCGTCAAAGGTGTTGAACCTGTGAATGAAGTTGCCCTCATCAACGATGTACATTGCATCGTCGGTGGTGAAAGCCAGCGTACATGGCTGTCCAATTTCCGGAAGGAAACCGGAGTTGTTTTCGCCGTCTGTTGTGACCCATTGATGGCAAGCAAACGAATCGATTGTTTCGCCAGTGGTTGCGTCAACATACCACACCCATGCGCCATTAGCGAAGGTGAACACACCGTCACCTATTGTGGCGTGAATTGGGTTTCCATCGCCTGCAGGGTAGCGTTCGTGGCTGTTGGTCCACATCGAAGTATTGTCGCTCATGTTGTTGCCTTCATAGTAGGTGATCATGTCGCCCCACGTGCCAGCAGTGCCCGTTAACGTGGACATCAAATGCCCATCAAATCCAGAGTGGGTGAGAAGCTCGCTATCGAAGGATGTTTCCTCCTCGACGGCGTATGGGTCTGATTCAAAGTCCATCATGATCATGTGGGCCAACGGTACGGTCGAATACATCAGTGCAAGCGCCAATACGCCCATAATACCGTACTTTATGACCCAGTCTTTCTTGTATTTTGCAAGCATTAGGATGAACGCAGTGAACACAAAAATCATCACCAATTCAAGAGCAATGTATCGAACTTGGGTTGCGCCAGCATCGCCAAAGGCATGCAGTCCACCAATGTCGTACCACGGGCGAATGAACAGCGCCAGCACAATTGTGAGAATGAACATGCCAACCATGCCGAGCATTGATGTCATCTGCTCTTTCATCATCGACCATAGACTGTCTTCTTCACGAAGTTGAGCCTCCATTGCTTGAAATTCCTTCGAAGCCTGAGCCTGAGCCTTTTGCTTTGGCGTCGATGGCGAATCATCGTTGGTCATGGTTCTCGGAGGTTGCGTCCCCATATCAGCATGATGCATCTAAGCGCCCCCTACGGGGGCGTCCTTCCATCGTTGTTGAGCAATGCGAGAGGCTCTTCACCAAGGTGGCCCTCGGAGTGGGTGAGGCGAAGGAAATGGACGATGTGCGCACCTGGCTTGAGGCGACCAAAAAGGGCGGAATGGCCCTTGGTCTTGTCCACACCAAATCCGTCCTCGAGCGACTTCATCTGCCTCACACTCCCGAGCACATCCTCCATGTCGCAGGAAGCAACGGTAAGGGGACGGCGTGCGCTCTTATGGCCGGGTCGCTGACGCTCAATGGCGTGTCGAATGTTTTGTTTTCATCACCCCATCTGATTCGGGTCGAGGAACGAATTCGAATCAACGGCGTTCCAATCGCTTCCACACCTTTCGAGGCTGCTTTGGGCGCGGTTCGAGATGCTGCGGTCCAAGACCCCGTGGTTCCCTTGACCTTTTTCGAAGCCACCTACCTTGCTGCAATGCAATGTGCAAGTGATGCCGGTGTTGACGTCTTGATCCTTGAAACTGGGTTGGGTGGGCGCAAGGACGCGACCCGCTCAGGTCCTGCAACCGCTTGTTTGATCACATCGGTGAGTGCAGAACACCGAGACATACTTGGCGATTCATTGCCTCTGATTGCAAAAGAAAAGGCCGCTATTTCCCGCCCAAACTGTCCGATCCTCATCCGTCATCCAATGAACGCTGAGGTCCAACAAGCCATGCTTCACGAAGTTCAATCCGCTGGCCAGACGGCGCTGGGTGAACAGCAGGCTCCCGCCGTTCCGACGTTGATTGGGATTCCTCCAGGGACATCGGTTCGAGATGAAGGTCGAATCTTAGCCAATGCCTTTCTCGAAAAAGTTGGGCTCCCCACATCCGCCATGGATGAGGCTTTCGAGCAAGTACGCTGGCCAGCTCGTATGCAGCGCATCGAATCAAGCATAACTTCACCGCATCCATTTGTGCTCGATGCTGCTCACAACCCCTCTGGATTGAAGCGAGTGTTGCCCGAGTTGGAACAGGCCATTGCCGCATCAATACACACCGATTCCCTCGGTTGGACGCTTGTGTTTGGTACATCACCGCAGCGGGACTTGGCGGCTTTTTGTCAGCCTCTCATCGATCTCTGTTTACGTCACCCACCGCATCAACTGATTCTCACTGAACCACAAGGCGGCAGGTACCCTGCCGTTTCAGCAGCAGCCATTGCGAGCCTCGACTGGCCATGCGAATCTGTTCTTTTGATGCCCCAACCGTTCAAAGCCATTCAACACCTTACTGAAAGCTCGCCTCGTGATGTTGGTTTGGTGATCAGCCTCGGGTCGTTGTACTTGCAAGGAAACATCCTCAATGTTCTTGGCCGTTCCAGCGATGAAGACCTTTCACTCTTGGCGAAGCAATGATAGCACCGACCAATGTGCTTGGGTTGGTGCGACAATGAGTGACAAGTGGGACGAACGTTTTCTTGACCTTGCAACACACATCTCCGGATGGAGCAAGGACCCCTCAACAAAAGTCGGATGTGTTGTTGTTGGCGAGGATCGTGAGATTCGATCTACTGGGTTCAACGGTTTCCCAAGGGGCATCAGTGACGACAACGACCGACTCACAGATCGCAATAAAAAATACCCACTTATCTGCCATGCCGAGGAAAACGCCATCATGCACGCTGCTCGCATCGGCGTCTCCCTCAAAGGGAACACAGCGTTTGTGACATGGCCCCCCTGCTCCCGATGCGCCCGCTCTCTCATTCAAGCAGGCATTCGTGAGGTTGTCTATCCAACGCCAGAAAACATCCCTGAACGATGGCAAGAAGACTTTGATACCTCGAATGGCATGCTGCTCGAAGCAGGTGTGCTCGTACGTACGGTCGACCCAAAGGCTTGACACATCGACCGACTCATTGATGCACTGAAGCGACAACGCAGACCCATGCGGGGTTCGATTGGGGCGTTGGCTCTCACCATCCTGCTGCTGCTATCCGGGTGTGTGGCCCCCACCGTTCCGATGAGTGAAACCGCAAGCGAAGAGGATCTTGAGCAAAGCGATGCGTGCAACGGCTTGGTCGTGTTGTGTGAACGCAGTTATTCGGATGTGACGTTCCCTGAGACTCATAATGCCTTTTCCACTCATGAGGATGGTATTTACTACCCCGCAGCAAACCACCAAACCGGTTTGGTAGCGCAGTGGAACTCGGGCATGAGGGCGTTCATGATTGACACTCATTACGAGACACTTGGCGATGAACGAGTCGAAACTGTCAGGTTGTGCCATGGCGACGACGACCGAGGATTCAGTCCATGCAGTTATGGCAATGTAAATGCGGAATCTTGGTTGAGTCAATTGAAAGGGTTAATGGAAAATTCTCCCCGTGATGTGGTGACATTACTCGTCGAAAATTATGTACAGCCAGACCACCTCAAAGCGGTGTTCGAAGCCTCTGGAATGTATGAACAAGTGTTCATCCATTCGATGAACGAGCCATGGCCTACATTGGAAGCAATGATTCAGTCTGGCACTCCATTGGTCGTGTTCTGGGAGCAGGGCGCAGACCCAAACCATCCTTGGGTTCATGATTTCTTGACCCATAGTTGGACCACGAATTTCGCTGAAGAGAACACTGAGGACATGAATTGTGATCCATTGCGTGGCGATCCCGAACAAGAGGTGTTTCACATGAACAACTGGCTTCGCGGTCCACTTGGACTTTCAGACCCTTCAAGGGGCGACGAAGCAAACAACGTCGAGTTCTTGGTTGAACGGGCCACGGAATGTTGGGTCCAGCATGGCAAACGCCCTACGTTCATCGCCGTTGACTGGTGGGAAGATGGCGATGTTGTCGCCGCAGCCCTCGCCATCAATCAGATGGAATCGCCGGTTTAAGCCCAGAAACGCCGCGTTCGTGCGTATTCAATTTCAGCATTGTGAATCGCTTCAAGCAAGCCTTCCATGTTGTTGCGTTGGGTTCGCCTTAGCAAGCGTTGTGCGGTCGCCTCACCGACGCCTCGTCCCATGAGGCACACAACAGCTTCATACCCCCGGCTTTGAACAATGCCAGCGTTCTTGAGCATTCGTGCTTGGTCCTTCTCATCTTCGGATGCAACCCAGCCTTCAAGCATGGTTTGCATGCCTTCTCGAGCACAGGCGAGCATGGTTCCGGAACATTTTGTGCATTTGTTAATGCCTGGAATTTCATTGAACCGTGCAACTCTGAACCTGCGAACGTTCTTGCATCGTAAGCAGCACAGTACGGCGCGTTCGTTAACAAGGCGCGTTCTAAGTTTCTCACGCACGGCAGCGTTGTCCCAATTTGGCAACAACAAGTCCCGACTCGAACGGTTTGACACGCCCATCGGGCCCGTTGGCGAAATTTCGATGTCAATCAATCCACTTTGAATCGCATGCATCACATCACGAGCACCAAGCACATCCATGCGTTCATGGAATAATTTGTCAAGCACCTCTTCCATGACAACCGTGCCCCGATATTTACGCAGCAAAGCTTGGAGATTGATCTTACGAGGGTCGACACCATGTCGAAGAATTCCAAAGGTCTTGGCCACTTGTGCAAAGCGCCAACGTACCTGTCTTGAGTTTGGTAATGTGACACTCAACAAGCCTTGCAGTGCATCGGGGGGCGTCTCAGTTAGCCATCCAACAATGTGATCGGCATGAATCGAACCAGTTTGAAGACTGATCCGTGTTGGTTCGTTGACCAAACGGCCCCATTTTCCAGTTTTTGTCGATGCCATGGCCATGAGGAAATGGCCGAGCGCCTCATTGATTCGAGAACCGTGACACGAGTTGATGACGATGGCATCCTCTCGTTCTTCGATGGTGATTTTTCGGTCGGTGGCAATGACGCCAGTTACTTCCAAGTGACTGGTGATCGTTTCTGCTAGGACACCAAGCGCTTCATCATCGATTGGATGTTCTTTGAGCGATGAGTTCCGGCCTGAGAACAGCCCATTGACATCGAGCGCATCTTCGTTGTGTTTCACAGGCGCATCGTAAGCACCGATGTCTTCTGCAATCAAGTGACGCAACCGACCAATGTCCCTAGCAATGGCTTTCGGAACAGGCGGTAATTCGCCAACCCACTGAGGGGCGCTGGCTTGGTCAGAAACTGGTGTCACAAGCAACTCAGACTGTTCCGGGTCTGCATCGATAATCATCCAAGTACGCCCTGCCATAACGAATTGCCTGCGATGGCCATCGTCATCCTCGCCGCTGTCATTTAAGGAGAGAACGAACGCTTCATCGACGTTTCCAAGGCTCCTCCTTGTGACGGCATCCCTGACTCGATAGGATTGCTTATCGGGGATCATCGACAAGTGATTCGTCACCCATTGGCGTGTGCGTCCAGCCGTTGAAAACCACCCCTTAGCGAAGGCCTTGGGAACAGGTACACTGAGTTCCTTGAGTCCAGTAGAGATTTCTTCATCTGGAACATTGTACTTGGGGCGTTCTTCTGGAAGGTCCAATTTTTTGGCCTTCGCTTCGGCTTGAGCGTGTGCATAGACCTTCGCCGGCCAACGATACCATGGAATTTCCTTTGGATCTGGCGTGTGACGAATGATCCAGCTGTCGGCAAGGACCTTGAGAATCGCCTCTGTGTCATGCCTGTTCCATCCTTTGAACTGACTGGCGTTTCCTATGATTTCTGTAGCGGTGTCAATCGGAACGGCGTTGTGGGAATGTGCCATGAGCACCAGTTGATTGGCGACGACAGTCTTCGGTCGCTCCCGCCATTCGACGGGTTCGATTTCACCGAACATTGCGCGCCTTGCCACAACGGCGCCTTCTGCAATTTCGTCAGCATCCCACGCAAGGAGGTGCCCCTTACCGACCCCCCCAAGGCGGTGATCGGCGCGGCCGACACGTTGCAGCATCCTGTCCACTGACCGTGGGCTTTTGACCTGAACAATCCGCCGGATTTTTCCAACGTCGATTCCCAATTCGAGGCTTGATGTGCACACCAATCCTGACAATTCACCTGCACGCAATCGGTCTTCCATGTCTTGACGTGTGTCTGCTGCCAGCGAACCGTGGTGGACACCGATCTGAACATCTGGCGCCATGGTTTGCAAGCGATTTGCAATGGTTTCAGCATCGTTTCTGCTGTTGACGAAGACCAAGCAAGGTGGTTCGGTGCGAAGCACCTCAATGAGTCGCCTGAAACTGGCGTGGACGCGTGGTGTCACACCCATCTCAATGCCTCCGACTTCGTCTTCTGCAAGCGGGTGTGCGCATTCAACTGTCAATTCAGTATCACGTTCACCCATAGCAATGATGGCTTTGCCGTGATTCGGAGAGAGCCAATCTGCAACAGCATCGGGGTTTCCAACGGTAGCAGAGAGGCCAATACGTTGCACTTTGTGGCCCGAGAGCGCTTCCAATCGTGCCAAACCAAGCGACAGTTGCCAACCACGTTCACTTGCAGCGAGGTCGTGAACTTCATCCACAATAACGGCGCGAACAGATCCAAGAAGCCTCCTCAGGTTCTTTCCAGTGAACATGAGTTGGAATGTTTCAGGCGTTGTGACCAAGAGGTGAGGTGGTTTTCTTGTCTGGCGTGCGCGCTCACTTTGCGTCGTGTCGCCGTGTCGCAGGCCGACCTTGAGCCCAACATCGCTGGTGATTTCCTCAAGCCGTCTGTCGACGTCTCGATTCAATGCTCGCAATGGTGTGATGTAGAGAATGGCAAGTGGGTCCCACTGTTCACTCAAGCAACGGTGCAACACAGGAAGGACAGCGCTCAGTGTCTTACCTGAACCAGTAGGCGCAATGATGATTCTGTCTTCTCCAGCGCAGAGGTCTGGCAGAGCAGCGGTCTGAACGGGGGTTGGTTCCCACCCTCTTCGCTCCAGCGATGAGGCGAGTCGTTCATCGAGGTTTGAAAAGACGGTCGACATACTCTCCCCACCCTCTTCGAGTGAGCCTCATGGCGACCTCTTTTGAGGATTTGCAGTGCTGCTGCGTTCGAGAAATGAATGGAAACCGAGGTACTGCGAATCAGTCTTCGTCGTAATCGTCTTCTTCTTCATCTTCGTAATCGCCGTCTTCATCCTCGTCCCAATCTTCATCATCTTCGAACATGCCATCACTGTGGTCGATGGATGTTCTTGCTGCGATGGTTGCAACACCGATTAAGACGATGATCGAGGTCACGATGAAAATCCAAGCGAGTGGGTTTTCTCGTGGTGAGTCGAACCAACCAAGGTACTTTGGATAGGCCATTTCAACAGAGTGTTCAGCGCTGTTGTCGTCATCGTTCACTTCGATGATGAGGTTGTCACGGTCGACAACAACTCGCAAGCGATCGACATTTTCTGCGCTCCAAACGGTGCTGACTTCGATCACTTCCTTCGAGTCAATTCCAGTCAATGTGACTTCATCGAACGGTTTTTCAGAGTCACCAGCAAAGAAACTCACCTTGAACGGAGCATCGGTATTACCGCCCGTGTTGATGACCTTGGCGTTGACTTCAACCGAAGCGCCTGGTGACACGTGGTCGTCAGACAGGTCGATGGAGTGAATCCTCAATTCTGCTCCAACAGCACCAAGGCGAATCCATTGGCGCTCGAAGTCAGTATCGTTTGCTGCCAGTTCAGGTACCGGGCTTGCTTCAGAGTTCGAAACGACAGGGAATTGGTTTCCAGCAGCATCGTAGCCGCTGATGTAGAATCCAACAAAATCACCCGATTGAGGCGAGATTCGCCCACCGTCTGTCAAATCGACAGAACCAGTCCAAATAACGTTCTGATTTTCTTGCTGCATGCCAAGGAGGGTTGAACCTGCTCCAATGGTAACCGTTCGTGTGGCATCTCGCATGACCCAGTGGACCATTTGCTTCGAGCCGGTTAAATCAGCGTCTTCAGTGCCGTGGAATTCCACTGGCACATTGGTCAGATCATTGTTCGCTGAGATGTCGATTACATTCATCGGCATTGTTCGCTTTACGACACGAGGTGCTGCATCGTCAACAATTACCTGAAGAGTGGTTGAAACGAGCGTTCCAGTCATGTCTTCACCACGGCCAGGAATGTTTGTGATGGATATCAAACAGGTCCGTGTCGGTGAAGATTGCAACGTCGAGGCTGCTGAAAGTGGTACTTCTACAGAGTACTCGCCTTCGGAGGTGAGCGAACCGTCGCTCCACATCTTTTCGCCATCAAACACTTCGACGAGGATACCTACGTCCCGTGGCGCAGGTACGCTGCTGCCTTCGTAGACCACAGTTCCCGTGAATGCCAGTCGGTCGTCCTTGCGAACCCTGCTACCATCTGCGACTTGCCCGGTTCGAGGCTCACTGATGTCTTCAACAAGGTAATCGCTTGGAGCAAGCATCAGGTCATTCTCAACGCGGAAGGTGTGTTCTAACAGTAAAATTCTGTCTTCGTAAGGTGATCCACGTTCCTTGTAAATCAGGGCAACATCGCCCATTTCTTCATCTGGCCAATCCCATCCGATTTCAAAGTTGAAGGTCAGTTGAATCCAGGGGAGGCCTGATTCATTGGTTGTTTCATGCATGGAACTGGTTGACAAGAGGTCGATGAACTCGCTTTCCGACCAGAAGGTGTCGTTCATACCAGAGTAGGAGATTCGTTGTGCGTCCCGAAGCGGGTTCGGTCCTTCGAAATCGAACACCAATGAAATGTGCTCAAAGTCGATGGCTGTGTTTGCATCAATGAAGCCCAGTGTGATGGTCTGTTCCATGCCAGCATAGATGGCACCATTGTCTTCGTGGCCATTCCATTCAAGCCCCGTGAAGACTGCGGAAGAGTCCTTGCGAGTTCGGAAGGTTGCATCATCATGCATGAATCCAGCTTCGGATTCAAACATCAACACTTCATCATCCTCACCGATGACGGAGTAGAAGAGTGGGTTGCCAGCTTGGTCGCCACCCTTCCAGAAGTAAGAAACACGACCCATGTTCGGATTTCGAGAGTGGTCGATGGTTGTGATGAACCACTTGTTCTCGGCTTCAGTTGCATTGTGAACCGTCTTCATGACGTATTCTTGCGGGTCAGCCTCACCATTGCGGTTTGCATCGTGGTCGGCTTCGACCCAATACATCAACTCGAGGCTCATTGGGTGGCCAACATCGTCATTGACAAGGATCTTGACTTCTTGTTGCACGCTTGCTGCTTCATAGCCCTCATCTTCAGGAGCGAAATTCATTCGCTCAGGGGCAGTTGCGTCGACCTTGTAGGTGCGTTGCCAGTCGGCATTGGATGCCATCACATGTGTTGGGTTGCGTTCGTTGTAGGTTTGCACCTCGTAAGTCAGTCCATCGGGAACATCAATTTCAGGCAAATCAATGCCGATGAAGAATGTACCATTGTTGTTGGTGGTGTCCCTTGCGGTGCTCTCAACCCATCCATTGCGTGAGATTCGGACGTCAAAAGCGCTGTCCTTTGGAGCATCTTCCGTGTTTTGGAACCACATGGCGCCTTGGAAATACAGCGTTTCACCTGCAGCGACCCACGAGTTGTCAGGGACATCGTCCATGGTCAGTCGCCCATCATTATCACGGACTTTGAGCCACCCAAGGCCAAAGCTACGGTTGACATCCATCGTTTCGTCGCTCAACAAATCCAGCGGGGAGTATCCTGAGGAGCCACTGTTGTCGAGGCAGCCTGTTTTGAATCGGACACCGGTTTGATCAGGGAACTCGGCAGTAACATGGAAAATCCAGTGAATTTCCAAAATGCCATTGTTTTCGGCGGACCACGAACTTGCATCCAATTCGATGTAATCTTCTGGATCGTTTGGGCTCGGGAAGACGTCGCCGTTTTGCCAAGTCAAGATTGGATTCTTTGCAATCGAGTTCGTTTGGAGCGTGAGGGTGGCTTCTGACATGCTCGTTGCATCTTCCCCGATGATGTGGCGGGTGACGATTTCGTAAGGAAGAAGGCGCTCGTGCAACACTTCCCCAGCAGGGATCTGTATGTCGAGGTTGATCGTGTTGACCGTATAGGTGATCGAAAAGGATTCAAGGCTAAGAACGCCGGAACTGGCCGAAACCAGACCAATTGAGAGATTTGCAATCCCTGCGCCTGTGTCAGGAATGCGATCGTTGAGGCACTTCAAAAGGTTATTGACCCCTGCAGACGATGTAACATGGGTCACTGTAATTGGGCCCATCAGCGCTCCATCGCTTGCTGGTTGCTTCCAGCAGGTTGGTGTTGTCCATTCTGTTGGTCGATCAGGATTGAGCAATCCACCAATTTCAATGCCTGATTCTTCAGGCGCATCAGCGTGTTGTGCAACGCTGATGTTGGAAATTGTTGGTGTGTTTTGGGAGTTCGAGGAACTCAATTCCACCCTCAAGCACATGTAGTAGCCAGTCGGTGACAACGACTTGGTTTGCCCAGATTGAGTCGTCGTCCAGGAAAGCACACCTGATGTTCCAGTGTTGCATGTGGAGGAGGATGCGTAACCATAGTTGACACGAACCGAGGTTCCCGAAGGAGTGGTCGCATCCCAAGTAATGGTGGCTGCTACGGTGGTGGTTGATCCGCTACCGATGTATTGGTTCACATACATGTACGACGAACTTACGTACGAAGTGGTGTATTGAACGCCAATTCCATCGAGGATTGGCGTGGCTGTTGTGGTGCCGTTGAGGGTCGCTCTCCAAAGCAAACTGGTGCTTGCTGAGGCGAAGTTAACGGTCTGTCCTGAATTTACATTCCGCCATGTTGCACCGCCGTCGTTGGACAAATCCACTTCAATGCTTGTTCCAGAGGGGATGTATCCAATGATGCTGGTCACCTCGAACTGAGAGATTGGTTTGGAAATTGAAATCGCAGAACCTGTGATCATGTTGCTCGTCGAGGTCGGCGTCCGTGCGTCGTAAAGAGCACCATCGCCGTGACTGTAGATCTTGTGACGGCTGGAGGTGGGGCAGTATGCAGTGCTGTAATAGGCGCATGCAAAGCTCACCTTGCCACCATCAGCTTCGACCAAGCCATAGTGGCCACCTTCGCTGATTGGAAGGACGCCCATGTGCTCGATGAAGTTGCCACCAAAGCGTAGGTAGTGGTGGTAACTATCGTAATTGTAACCAACGCCACTCTTGTAACTTTGATCGTACTCATTGTAGATGATGGTTGGATAATTGACAATCAGGCCGGCGCCGTAGCGTGTGGGGATCGTCGATGAGCCCCCGAGCGTCCATGTGCCGTTGACCGAGGTTGGTGATGTCTTGTCGACTTCGTTCAAGTAATGGGTTTGGGCCGAGGAACTGTAGGTGGAGACCCACATTTTGCCTGTTGCATCGTCTATGTCGACGCCTGTCACATAATTTGGGCTGAATGAGTACGCACGGTCGCACTTCCATTGCATGGAAGTCGATGTGGAGGTCACGGTCCATTTGGTAAGATAGTAGTACGAATCATGCGCCGTGTACACCGTTGAACCATCGACCGTCGCATCGACCATTCTGTAGTATTGACTCGTGCTGCACCCGTTGGTGTTCACGCTTGCAGTTCCAAGGTATGCACCAGTTGTTGCGTTGACCCTCAGAATGGTGGGCGCTTGGTACATACCCGATGATGTGTACCGCATAACGTGGTATTCGTCTCCGATTTGCACGACAACGCCGATGTAATTCCAACCCGCTGTGGTGCTCACGCTGCGAATTGGAAAGTCCTTGGTGAGGCCGGTGTAGCCTTGATCTCCATTTGCCACGAATTGCCCTGATGTGTTTTGCACAGCTGAACCCGTTGACTGGATTTGTTGGGTGCGTCCCATGTCGATATCAGCAAGGGATGGATTTCCTTTGAGGGACATTTCTTTGTTTGTTACATCGACATTTTGGCGGCTACCGCTGGTGAACGGGGAGGGGGGTGATCCCGACCATGTTCCATCACCAGACCCACCAAAGTGAGCGTTTGTTGTGAAATTAGTGTAAGAGGTTCTGCTTGCATCGCCGCGCAGTTTGAATTCGGCAGCAGTCACTTCTGCACCGAACGGTATTGAAAGGTCTCCGGCAGTTCCATTTCCACTTCCCATAAATGTCTGAGTGTAGGAGGAATTACCGCTTTGGAATTGGGTCTCAGTGGTCGCTCCAGAAGCGAACGGGACCATTAAAGAAGAGAGGAATATGAGGGTTAGAAAGATTGCTTTTCGCATAAAAATCACCGTGTGTCCCTCAATGGGCCTTCGGCCCACCGCGGCCAAAGCATTTGAACTTCACCCCGAAGCGTCAGGCCCTCAGCATCCTGTGGCCCATTTTGAACAATAAATGCTCACTCCACGCTTATATCCTATTTGTGGTGCAATGATTTGACACATAACTGGCCTTGAGAAAGGAAGTCTCAAGAAGGCGTTCTGCTTCTTAGGAACGGGGCGAAGCATGATTATTGGTCTATTTTCAAAATGGTGGGCAGCACAACACGGACGTCAACTTGGGTACGCTGCAGCGACTTCAGGAGGGATCGGCATTCTCCTTTTGTCTTCACTTACACAAATTTTGTTCTTACAAAACAGCGATACTTGGGGCGAATTCACTGGTGGCGCAATCGGTTTGGCGGTTGTCTCAGCTGTGGCTTTGCTTGTTGTTTTGCCCGAATTTTTTACCTTGCGAGGCCACGCATTGCTCCTTGAGGAATTGAAAGAGTTGGACTCGACATCCGAGATTCGTCGAAGAAAGTCCGAAGGAAATGAATCAGCCACCGTCTTAGGGGCAGGCCACGAAGCGTCATGGACAGCATTCCTTGAAAGCAAGGGACTTCGACGCTGAGTCAGAGGGGACACTGGTGAGCGACAACGACCCACTGCTCAACCTCCTCCGAGAGATGGTTCTTGCAGCAGGTATGATTGGTCTTCTTGTCCTTGGTTTGTTTGCTCATACAGGTTCAATGCCTCCGCTTGTTGTGGTTGAATCTTCATCGATGATCCACGAATTAAACGGTGAGGTCGGAAGCATTGATGCCGGTGATTTGGTGCTTGTCCACAACCAACCAATGGACACAGTGACAACCTTTGCAGAAGCCTCAAACCCGAACCACCCGCAATACGGCTATGAGCAGCATGGAATGGCAGGCGATGTCATCATTTACGACAAAAATGGAGAAGGGGGTACGCCCATCATTCATCGAGCCATCCTCGAAGTCGTTCCAAACATCCTCGAGGTTCCAGATCGCAATGCTTCTGCAGACGATTTGTCCGTTGTTCATTGCCCCAATGGGGGAACGTACGATGACATCATTCCTGCCGCCGATGGTCTGCTTGGTGCCTGCGTCATGACGTGGAATGTCCCTGGCACGACTGTAGTGAATGCCTCCACGGTCACCATTGCCTTCGATGGGATTAACGCTGCTTACTATGATTGCGACCGCCCTGCCCATGCAAATGTGGAACCGTTCCTCGTTATTTGGAATTGGACGCCATCACAGGCTGGCATCTTGACCCTCGGCGACAATAACCGTTGCTCGGTGGATCAAGGCCCAAGCGCCGTCAACGGTTCGGCAGGCGTTCACAGTGCATCGGGCATCGTCCGCCCAATCCGAGATTCGTGGCTCATTGGTGTGGCCGGAGGGGAAATCCCATGGCTTGGAACCGTGAAGTTGGCCCTCAACACAGACCCTGGTTCCCCGGGTACAATCTATGTTCCAAATTCCTCCTACCTCGCTCTGTTCTTTGTTGTTGCAGGTGTGTTGATTGCGCCGATGGTGCTTGAACCTCTTCTCAAACGCATTGTCAAAAATGCACCGGAACTAAAACTCGCTCACGATGAATTGGAAGAAGAGTGATCACAGCACCAGCGCTTCATCCAGCGGCATCTCGCCCCTTGCCACAGCTAAGGCTAATTCAGTGGAGATGGTCTTACGACCGTTGCTCAATTTTCGACTTTGCCGCTGTATTTCTTTTAGCTGACCTTCGGTGGGTGTGATGCTTCGTTGCTCCCACACGCGCTTGCCGCGCAGCATTGCAATTCGCACGGCTGAAACGACGTGGTTGTGGCGAAGCAAGCCTTTGGAGGTACGCGCCTCGTTGACCTCCTCCATCCAGATGTTCTCAGCGATGCAGTCGTTGATGATGTGGTCCCTGATGAGAGGGGCCCCATTGCCAATTCGAACCTTACAGACATGGTGTTCAATGGCCCGCTCAATGCTTCGAATATGGTTGACCACATCCGCAATGCCTTCAAGTTGCGCCATGCCCAAAAGAACGCCATCCCCCATCCATGCAACGCCGGGTCGCGGCCCTGGGTCAAGTCCGAACGTCAGTTCACGAATTTGGTGAACGCCGCGAAGGTGGAGCATGGCGCGTTCAATCGCGGCTTCGATGTCGTCAAGGTTTGCTGCCACGGGGTACCCTTCGTGTTCATGCCCGAGAATTTCGAACTCTGTGGCAATCCATACACTATCGGCATGTGGGAGTGGAGCGTCATGCTCTAAGAGGTCGAATTTCATCTTCCTCGACCTTAACGCTCGCATCAGCCTGTAAGCCAATCGAAAGTCGATGGTCTTGACTACCAGCCTCGTCACGATTGTCAAAAACGCTGGGAGGTTGAAGGAAGTTTGTGTGGAATGGCTGAACAGTGTGCATCAGGTTTTACCGAAACTTTCGGTGTCATTCTCCGAAGTTATCAAGAACGATTGACATTGATTGCTTAGCGTGTCCAGCCAATATGAACGTGAATTGAGGCAAGTGCTTGCCGGTGTTCCAAACGGTGTTGAAGCAGTCATACGCTCCTGCAGTGTTCCTGAGAAGGAACGGATGCGGCTTGTGTCCGATCGCCCATTTCTCGTGGTGCGAGCTGCGGGGTCGGGTATGGAAGGGACAGGTGACCTTCTTGCCTTACGAGGCGATTTGTGTTTTCCAATCGAAGTGAAAAGCACCAAAGCAGACAAACTCTACCTCTCCGGACGGACCAAAGACCAGTATGATGCGATGGTCAATGAGGGCGAACGGTGCAACCTCATGCCTTTGTATGCCCACCGACTCAAAGGGGTGCGAGGCGATTCTTGGCGGATTTTCCGTGTTGAAACATCGAACCTCAGTGGGCGGTTGAGGCAATTAGAAAAGTGGATTCCACCGTTTCCAAAGACTCGAACGGGATCGAACTACCTGAATTGGAGTGATGGAATGCCCCTCAATCAGTTCATTTCGCTGGTCTGCTCAAAAGCCGGAGCGGATTCTACAACTCTTTCCAGCCTTACGGCCAGAACAACACCCTCGAACAGAAAATCCCTGCCAGATACGGCGGCAAATGTTCCTCGACAGGCGCCACTGACACCTGCATTGAAAGCCAGAACACAGACCAATGTTCTTGCAGAGTTGGCGCGTCGACGCTCGTCGTAATGTTCAGAAGAACGGTGCGGCAATCATGAACACCAGCATCACCAAGAGGGCGAGCGATGACATCCGTGATGCTTTGCTTGAGATGTGATCCACCCACATGGGATGAATGTTCCACAGGCGAGTCTTTTTTCCAATCTTTTTGATGGTTGTAAGCGTTCCGTGAAGGGTGTCCTTGAACAAATGGCCACCATCAAATGGTACCATTGGAATCAGGTTTGTGAAGCCGAGAAGAATATTCACCCACATCAGCCAGAAAAAGAAGTTGATCATGAACATAATTCCATTCATGCCCAGAATGCCGCCCAGACCATCATCCACAGCGCCCAGCATGCTTTCTTCCATCGGGTACATCGAAACGCCCTGCAATTGGAACGGCACGATCATGATGTTGAGCAAATGGAACGGTGTGTAAATCGCCTTCACAATCGTGCCACCTTCGAACCGTGGGGAGAATGGGCCAGCGAGTCTGTCCACGCCCTCGGTCCCTACGCCAAGGCCTTCTACACCGAGGAACGGTTCGTTCGGCTTGACGTTCATGGCCTCAAGCGTTTCTTCACTCCAACCTAACTCTTCGTAGTAGGCGTATTTGTCACCGAGCACCACTGTGAGGGTTTCCAGTTCTCCATTTTCATGTTGTACATCCATCAAGACGGTGTCGTTGGCTTGGTATCGGTTCAATTCATCCCTGAATCCATCGAGTCCAATCACCTCTGTTCCATTGATGGCGAGGATGATGTCCCACGGTTGCATGCCTGCTTGTTCAGCCCCACCATCGATCACCAAGGCTCGTGCGTGTGGGTGGGGGGTCGCAGCGACCACTTGCCCAGCAAGCCCACCAAGCATGAGCAAACACACAAAGGCAGCGAAAAGATTCGTTGCTGGACCTGCCGCAAACATTCGCATTCGTTCCCTTCGCGGTGCCCGATGTAATTCCTCATACTGTGGTTCGGCAAAAGCCCCCAAAGGCAGCGGGCCAAGTTGCAGCAATCCAAAAGAACGGATTCGCATGCCGTGGGCACGCGCTAAGAGGCCGTGGCCGAATTCGTGAATGACGAGGGCAACGACAAACGCCATAGCGCCCCAGCCAAGGGGGATCATTGGGTTGATGCCCGGAATCGCAACCAGTTCACTGGCGGATGGAGGGGGTGTTGAGGGCGGAGAGAGCAGAACGCCGATGAAGGCAATGCCCATCAAAAGGCCCACTAAGAGCATGGTTCCGACACAAATCCACAATGCGACTTCACCGTATATTCGCCAAAAGCGACGTGGTTTGGCCACCTTTTCCAACACTTCGAGGCCGTATTTGGCTCGGACCATGAGGACGAAACCGAAGACACGGCTTGCGTTCCACTTGTCGAGGGTTCCATTTCGCTCCCACGTTCGTAAGAGGATGTACCATAGAAGCACAAGCAGAAGGAGCACCCTCCAGTCCGCTTGAATCGACCCCCATGCGCCATCCATGACCCTGCCAAAATGTCTTCTGCCTTCAACCTTAACCGAATTGGCTTGATGGCCATTGAACAAAGTTGAAGATGGTTGGATTGAACCATGAGGCATGGTGTCCCATCAGCAGGCTCTCGAAACGTGGTGTGAATCGATGTGGGGCCAACTCCCACTTGACATTTCAGAATGGGCTGCACACGACGATGTTTTGCAGGTGTTTATCAAACTCAACCGAGGGGTGCTCATCGCTGATTTTGCAATGGATTCTGATGGTGAACTGGTGTGTGAGGAGCATTTGCACATTCCACAAGATCGATGGAACCCTGGCTCAATACAAGCCCATCGAACCAACGAAGGGCGGGTCCGTTTCCGTCATCGTTCCTCTGAAATTATTCTCTCTGCCCGTTTGCGAGCGCCAGAGTGGGGTCAAGCACTGCTTGAGGAGTGGCTGATGAACCAACGCGGTGAAGCACTGAAACCAAAAGATCGCAGCCAACGGCTGAGCAGCATCACTCGCAGCAAGTTAAGCATCGAAAGGAACCTCAATCAAGCACGCCTTACCCATGCGCAGTCAGAACTTGCATTGGCCAAAGATCGACTTGTATCTGCTGAACGTGGTCTAGACTCGAAACGAACATCCTCTGAAGAGGAATGATCATCCAAGACGAACCTTGTATCGATCTCTTCCACCTGCGTACATTGTGATGGTGCCTGAAGACGAGACACAGATGGCGATGCTTTCAGAAAGTTGTGAAATGGCTCTGGCTGCCAAGTGGCGTCCACCTTCTCCTGCTTTCGGCGACACGCCAGGAGGGACCTGTATGTACCGTCCAGCATCGCTTGCGACGCCGTCCTTGTTGAACAAGATCGCACCATCGAGCCATGCGAATTCAGCCAACGTCTCGTGGTTTGCTTCATCGAGGATGGTTCGTTTCTCTGGTGCGTGACCCTTGAACGGATTGAGCACCAGCGCCGTCGTGTGCTTCCTCAATGATGGCAGCGCACCAATGGCAAACAATGCGCCAACTGCATGGCCTTCTCTCCCTCGACCGCCGAGGTGCCTCGCCAATTTCATCAGTTCCGTCAAAACCTCCAAATCGATGCTAAATTCCTGGGCTAGGTTGGCAAAACGGTTGGTGTTGAGCATCGTCGTGTCGATCACCATCACGCCATCAATGGGTTCGGCCAACACAACGAGCAATCGCTCACCCCTCGAAAGGCGCCCTTCGCCGATGGCTTGGAGGACCAAGTCGTGCATTTGGGTCAAGACATTCAGGCCTTGGGAAGTGAGGCTTTCATCAAGGAGGGTGCACTCAATGCCGGACCCTTCGAGGTTTTCTGCCACTCGGTTTTGACTTGTAAGGACAGTAAGAGGCATTTCTTTTGGAAGCACATCCGCAACCAATTTTACCTTCCTTGCATTGCTTGCCATCATCAAAACTGCATTGAATTGCTTCCGGTCTGCAGCAAGGGTTGTGCTGACCATGGCCGCAAGGTCAACCATGCTTTCACTTCACGCTGATGTTGTGTCAATGCCGGGGAGCTGGTCTTCAGTTTCCCTGTACACTGTTCGCATGTTGGAGATGAAGTTGCGTTCTTTGACAACGATGGTGTAATCATTGAAGCCAGGGTCTTCTTCGCCATCGAGCAAACCAAGAATGATCTCGAGCGTTAGGCGAGCGCCTTCTCGGTGAGGGTAAGCAAAGATGCCCATTGACAACGGTGGAGAGACAACAGAGCGAACGTCCAATTCTGCAAGGGTAGCAAACAAGTTGCTGTATGTTTCTGGGAGCAGGGTTCGGCGGGCCTCATCTTGGTTTGGTCGTCGGCAATCTGGGCCGACGACGTGGATGATGTGCTTGAAGTTAGAAGCCAAGTTGAAAGGTTCTGTCACCACGTTCTTGGTCACAGCACATGGAGGTGCGTTGATCTTCCGCATGTCCAAGCAAATGTTCCGTGTGACATCGGTGAGTTCCTGTCCAGCCTTTGCATGGATTTGGGCGTCGAGGCCTTCACGTCCAGAGAGTCGGTTGTTTGCAGGTGTGATGAGGACATCACCGCTGTGATTCCACACATCGCCACCAACAACTCGTAGCACGCCCCACTTGCATGTTCGCGCCATGTACAGTTCTGCCATCAAGCCAAGCAAGAGAGGCCACCTTACTTATCAAGTTCGCAAACCATTCATGAAAACCCTTAATTTTCATGTTTTCGGGTACGCCAACAGGGCCCAAAAAGGTTTGAACAATTCAGTATGATTTGACCTTGAAGCGGTACTGCTAAACCATACTTCTGTCAGCCAAAGCCGATGATGAGCAAAAGGCACACTGCTTTTGTCTTCGTCGCCTTGATGCTTTCTTCATCATTGTTGGGCATCGCCGCACCTTCAAATGAGGCACCAATGGGTTCTTCTGAGGCGGATGGTGTTTTCCTCGAGGATGCTTTTGTGGGGTTCTCGATTGGAGAACATCAAGAGGTTTGGAACCAAACGCCCTTTCCCTCGATTGCTGTTCCCCAAGGCTTTGATTTCCTATCAGTCTACGATTACAGCGATGTAGCCGTCCTGATTAACAACAATTCCGAGGCGAGTCGAACCATTGGTTGGGCCTTTGTGACCGCAAGGAACATCAGTTCTGAACGGGTGTTCATTTTCGAGAATCAAAGCGCTCCAACAAAAGAGACCATCAACAGGGATCAATTCACGACTTATTTTGCTGAACCATTTGTTGAAATGATACAGAACCGGTCCAATAGCACCGATATCAACTACCTTGTCACCACAAAAGGCATTCCACTGCGAGTGAGCGGAGGGAACAACAAGGCAAGTTTTGACCAGGAAATCGCACTCGTTGGTGGCTCTTTCAACAGCAGCGTCGGCGAGGATGGATGGGTAAATCACGGCTATGGTCCGTTGGCAGGTGGCGCTATGGAAGCTTTTAGCCGAGAAGAACAGGGTTTCTACCTTGTGACTCGATTAACAGGGTATACGGTTGAAACAGCGCTTGGATTAATCGAAAAGGCCAACAACAGTTTGGGCGAACGAGGCGTCTTTGCGCTTGATTTAGCGACCAATCGTAATGGCTCAGGCTACAAATTTTGGAACGACGATTTGTACACTGCTAACACCACGCTCAACGCAACGATGGGGTTGCCAACGGTTTTCGAAGAAACTTCCACCTTCCTCACCAATGTTTCCAATGTGATGGGTTATGCCTCATGGGGGTCAAATGATGGCGGTTGGTCGAACAACAAGTTGCCGAATGGAGGATTCGATTCATCGAGCAGCACTTCCTCGAGTGGGGCTCAGCATTGGGAAGTGACATTGCCAACACTGTCGGCAGGTGATTCGTTCAATTGGAGCCGTCAGAATGACGTGACCCAAGGTGGCAGTTCTGCGCTTGAAGCCTCGGTTGCAGCGGAGTGTGCGCCTGAGCAAGGTGTTGGGACATCAGGGATATTTGCGGAGTTTTTCGACAATGCTGGCGTCAGTTTCAACGCCGCCTCGATGCCTTTGCTGATCGACCGTGTGCCAGACCACACTCGAATCGAATCGGCGTTCGGTTTCACATCGAGTTATGGCGCTTATCCTGGCTTGGACAATCGGTTCAGCGAAGATTGGGGTGCCCGATTTAGTGGCCTTATCGATGTGCCCGATGCTGGCAATTGGACCTTCTTTTTGACCAGCGATGATGGTTCAGAAATGTGGTTGGACGGGGCGAGCCTCGTGAAAAATTACGGCAGCCATGGAATGCGCGAAGTTTCAACGAGCGTTGTCTTGGATGCAGGCCTTCACGATTTTAGAATTGAATTTTTCCAGGGCGGAGGTCCTCACGGACTCACCCTTCATTGGGAAGGGCCAAACCAAACCAAGGACCTTGTTCCAGCATCGGCTTTCTCGATTGCCAGCGAGGCAGTTCCATCGGAAAGCCATCTTCAACATCACTGGTCGTTTGAAGATTCATCTGGGTCAACTGCCAATGATTCAGCTCAAGGCTCGGCGAATTTCACGTTGCACAACATGGACAGCAGCAACTGGCGATCGTGCATCGATGGTGGTTGTCTTTGGTACGACGGCGTCGATGATTATCTGGAGGTGGATGTTGAGGATTGGAGTGGCAATTTCACCATCAGCCAATGGGTTTGGGCGAATGCGAGCACCCTTCCGAACTACGCATCTGTGTTTGCAGCAGGGACTCAAGCAGGGTCAAACGCTTCCTTCCAACACGCCATCTTCAGTGGAGAGTGGCGCTTGCATAACAATCAGACGCATGCTTTTGGTGCAGTTAGTGCGCAAAATTGGACACACCTTGTCACCGTTTTCGACAATGGTTTGGCTCGCCAATACCTCGATGGGGTCTTGGTTCGAAGCACCCAGTTTCCTCAAGGAAGCGTTGACAACATTGACTCCTATCGACTTGGAGTGAACCGTGCTGGAAGCACATACTTCGAGGGCATGATCGATGAGGTGATGATTTGGAACACCTCGCTAAGCGACGGAGAAGTGACCACCTTGAACCGAGATATTTACCTCGATTGTGCAGCATATTCGGGAAACGGGCAGGCTGCAGCCAGCGTTCAACAGACCTTTTCGCTGCCTTCTGAGTACCAAGACCATGCATGGCTTGTCTCGGGCCACGGGATGAGAACTGGTGATGTCTATGGCACATTCGAACTGGTTGTCGAAGGCCTTGATGCATCAGGAGCCGTTCTTTCGACCAACATTTCATCAGAAAAAGAATTCGGAACAGCGTGGGCGTCCACCACCATGCGGTTTGAACCACATCAGAGCGCAGTCGACCTGCGCATCACCATCCCTCTCAACCTGGTGGCGACGTCAACCGATGGCTCGGTCTACCTCGACACCATCAAAATGTACCCCATTCGCCCGAGCCACGACTGGATGAATGGTTCCATCGCAGAAACTGCGGTTTCGACGGGTGCACGTTCGTTTGCTCTTGGCACAACGTATGGTCAATCCTTGGTCGCAGATTTGCTTGATGATGGGGCATCGGGGCTCAAGGGCTACGTCTACGAGCCGTACTTGACGGCGGTAGGTTTGCCGAGTGTGTTGATGACAAGTTACGCATCGGGGTACAACTTAGCCGAAGCCCATGCTGCTGCTAACCTTCAGTCAAGTTGGATGGGCGTGACCGTCGGTGATCCAAAAATGGCGCCCTACGCTGATGTGTTCCATGACATATCACTGATTGATTCACGTCTTCTTGGCAATGCCTCATATGGGCAAAACACCACCGTTCAAATCGCACTTGCTAACATGGGGATGGCAGCGGCAAATGGGACGCTCCTGATCCAAGATATTCAGGGCAATGTCGAATTGTACAATGGTGCACTGACGCTGCCTGAGGGTGATGCAGAAGGGTCCTCCCTTTTGCTGAACATCTCTGTGATTCCTCAGAAAACGGGTTGGATGGATTTGCGAGTGAAGTACTCTTCAAGTGCCAACGCCAGCGAACGAATCCTCGACAACAATCAGTTGACGCTGAGGTTGTGGGTAAACGCTCCTCCGGAGATAGAGGGGGTCTATTGCGACTCGTCGACTTATGCAAGGGGTGACACGTTCATCTGTTCAGTCGAAGCAACCGACGACGAAGCAGTCACCAGCGTTGGGCTCGTTTGGACAGTGGCAGAGAATGTGTCGAACTTGTCCTCATCTGCTTGGGTGGCCCAGGCTCTTGGTACCAACGACGGCCTTCGTTGGCAAACCTCGATCACCCTTCCAACACAACTCACGCTCGGGTCGCTGGTCATCGAAGCGGTCGCAACCGACCGCCTCAATCAGACTGCTACGACACTCGTGACGGATGTGGCTCAGGTTGTGGACGCACAAGCCCAGTGGTTCGGTCCACATGTGGCAGGCGTCGATTCAGCTGCTTGGTCAGGTGCAACCGCTCTCCCCTACGCCCCGAATGCGGGTTTTGTTCGTGGACAATCCACCGCTCTTCGAGTGTGCGTGCTCGATGCTGATCATGATCCAGTGGTGGAACACCCACTTGTGACAGCCTCGCGTGGAACATTGAGTTCCTTTACGCATGAGGCACAGTTGGACGCCAATCATCATTGTTACAATGGAGCCATTGTTTTGGCAGCTGGCGATTCGCTGGCCAAGGTATCGTTTGAGGTTCGGTCCTCAACAGGGGCCCTGCTGAGTTCACGCCTCGTTCCTGTGACTGATTTGGCGCCAACAGTCTCGATTGAACTGGTTGATGCCGCTGGTGATTCACTTGAACGAGTTCGTGGTGGAGGGGGCGAATACCTTCGCGTTGCGTTTTCGGATGCTGACGACCCAGCCTCATCTGTAACTGGTGACATCATGATCGAATGGCCGGGTGCGTCTCAGTTTCAATTGCCAATCGATGTCGCCTCAATTGAAGAACCACTGCTTATTGAATTGACTTCAGTCGATTCACCGCTCGAATCAGGAGACCTCTTGATTACCATCAATGCAGCAGGTCGGCACGGTGCGTCGGTCAATAAGGAGGCTATGTTTACGTTTTTACTCACGCCGCCGTCGGTGATTGAGACACGTCTCTGCAATGCTGATGGCCCGGTTTCTTCGCTTCGATTTGGGGAGACAATCGGTTTGTTTGCGGTTGTCGATACTGAACGACCGGTGGAGATCTTACAAGCTTCGATGTCCCAATTAGGGTGGTCTGTTCCAATTCCTCAATTGCAGACAGATGATGAGATGGCAACACCACCTTCTTCTTGTCTGCAATCAAATCAAAGCAACTTGTCATCGAATCAATTCATTGTGGCGTTCCGGCTTCGATTAGATGGTTCCTTCATTGATGGAGAGGGGCAAGTCATGCTCGTCGTGCGCGACCTCGATGGATTATCGACCTCCTCGACAATGGAAATTGACTTTTTCCATGCTTCTCCATTCCTTTCGGCCGTGCCAATTGACAATGCTACTGCAGGAGACCGCCTCGAACCAATCGCCTATGTTGTCGATCTGGATGGATTAGACGATGTGTCCTGTGATGCTCTTGTGAGTCAAAACACAACTGTTCTTGCCAATGTCTCACTGGAAATACGCCCAGAACTGAATGATCCTACCAATGGAAGCATGATGTTTTCATTCCCTACAACTGGAGCGCTGGGCAACACGACGCTCGAAATTGAATACACCTGTCGAGACAGCTGGGGTCAAACTGCAATTCTTAGTTCAAACATCTCAATGTTGCCAGAACCTCCCTGCACCGACTGCAGTGGGGCGCAGAACGCTTCAGGGGATGTGTCGCCAAACGAAGCAATGTGGCCCATTGTTCTCGGATTGGTGGCGTTGGTGCTGGCATGTGCGGTTGTGCTTGGCTTCATGCTTCGTAGAAAACCAAACGGTGATGGTCCTCTTCAATGGGATGTTAAAGAGACTGAACCTTTTGTGGAACCTCTTCAGCCCTCATCGCTGATTCTTCATGAAGGTTCAGGAATTCCAGAAGGTTGGACGGCGGAGGCTTACAATGAATGGTTGAAAGGGCCAATGCCTGAGGGATGGTCTGGTATCCAATGGAATGATTTCACTGCAGAACAACTCCAATTCTTTGAGCAGGATGCTTCCGAGGTAGAGAAGGATTGAAGTCCTTTGTCGCCTTGGTGTGGGTGAGCACTATGGCAGTTGGATATGTTCTCATCAATGTTGCACCGGGGAAAGAACACGAAGTCTACCTTGCAGTCAAGGATATGGCGCATGTTGCAGACGCGACGCTCCTGTTTGGTGACCATGATTTGATCGTCAAGCTTGAAGCAGAAAGTTTGGCCACCATCGCAAAATCCGTTGTCGAAGCCATCCGCCAAGTTCCCGGTATTATTGATACGAAAACCCTCGCCGGTGCTGAACTCTGATTGCACGCTAAACCTCAGTTCGATTTGCACTCGATTGGAATCGCTGTACTGCGTGCTGACATGCCAAAATAGGCTTTCGGAATGGGGTACTGCGGTCCCTATATGGCGCAGTGTTGCCTTTAATCGGGTAAAATACTATATACCCAGTAGGCTACAAACGTAGCGGAGGTAATCCAAAATGTCTGATAAAAAATACTTTGTTCTCATGGAGAACGGAAAAGATACGAGCCAGGTTTTTGCAAGCAAACAACCCCGTGGCGCAGCCCTAAAAGCAGCAACCCGCGGACACACGACCATCCGCCTACGTGAGCGTGGCACCAAGCGTGTCCACTGCTTCACCGGCAGCATCGCTATGGTTGCAAAGCCTGAGAACGGTCCTGACTGGCTTCCTGATAAGATCAAGAAGGCAAACGTCAAGAAGACCGGCATCGAACACCTTTGAGTTCGATTCTGTCCTTTTGACCGACCTTCGGACGAAGTGAAGCTTCATCCGTTCCCGCAAGGGTAGCCGCCTTACCGCCTCTTCGGAGGCGAGTAAGGCCTCAAACTTTCTTTTCTTCTTGTTCAGTGGTGTCAAATCTCTGTGCGATCCATACCGCCATTCCTATCATCACCAGTTGTGCGATGGCCCGAGCGATGTGTGCTGGCGTGCTAAAGGTCGTTCCACTCAATGGGATCTCGTTCAGCCACATGTTGAGGTTGGCCCAGTAGAGGATCACAAGAAACGCAGCTGTCGAATACCCTGCGATGCGACGCGAGGATTGGACAATCATTCCAGCACCAAGCGCCATCTCTACTCCACCACTTGCGTACACCCAGAAGGGCGGGTTGCCGAGTACTGCCGGCACAATCGGTTCAAAGAACGCTGGGTTGACAAAATGCTGGATGCCGACCCATACGAAAGCAGGTCCGAGGGTGAGGGCGAACAAAGACTGGACCATTCGGCGGTCGATCGCCATCAAGAACACGCTCAGTATCGAACCTTTTGCCGTGTGATGGTGCGCCAAATACGCTGCAGTGGATCGTAATATCGGTCGACCACTCGTTCCTTGAGTTGGATGATTGCATCGTCTGTAATCTGGATTCCAGCCGGGCACACTTCTGTGCAACAACGTGTGATGTTACAATATTCGACACCGAATTCCTTCTTGATTTCAGGAACACGGTCCTCTGTATCAAGTGGGTGCATCTCGTATTGTGCGAGTCGCACTAGGTTTCGAGGTCCTGCAAAGTCGTCAAACAAGGCGTGGTCTCGGAGCACGTGGCATGTGTTCACACAGAGGAAGCACTCAATGCACTCTCTGAATTGTTGAACACGGTCAGCTTCCATTTGGTTGAATTCCCAATCCATTGTGTCTGGGCCCTTGATTGGCTTGATGCGTTGCGCAACTTCGTAGTTCCAGGAAACATCCGTGACCAAGTCCTTGACGTGGGGGAATGCTTTCATTGGGCGGATTTCGATTGCTTGACCTTCAGGCGTCTCAGCGACGACATCGCTCATACGAGTCATGCACATCAAACGCGGGCGGCCATTGATTTCTGCCGAACACGATCCGCACTTTCCAGCCTTGCAGTTCCAACGAACGGCGAGGTCAGGTTGCTGTTCGTGTTGGATTCTGTGGACGCAATCGAGCACGACCATACCTTCGTCAAGTTCGATATCGAAGGATTGGAGTTCGGCGTCTTCGCCTTCACCCTTCAAAATGTTGAATGATTGCTTCTTACCTTTGAGTCCCATCAGTTGCCACCTCCGGCTTGTTCTGCAGCACGTTCTGCAATCATGCTCTTGACTTCCTTGATGGCGTCACCAAGGTCATCTCGCATTGGTTCGACATTTTCTTGCCGAACTTTCATTTCTCCATCTTCCATGTAAATGATGTTGATAATTTTCCCCCAGGCTTCAGTTTCACCAGGGAAGTCATCTCGGGTGTGTCCACCACGGCTTTCCTCTCGAGTGAGTGCAGCGAGTGTTGCAGCGGTTGAAACATCGACCATGTTCTTGAGGTCGAGTGCCTGATGCCATCCAGAGTTGTACTTGCGGGAGGTGCCTGGGAAGCAAGCAGCTTGACGCTCATTGAACGCTGCAAGGTCATCCATTGCTTCAGTCATTTCTTCCTTGGTGCGAATGATGCCAACCTTTGCTTGCATCATGTCCCGCATTTCATCGTAAATGAGGCCGGGGTTCTCGCCACCTTCTCTGTTGAGTGGAGCGAGCATTTCTGTGATGGCCGATTGAACTTGAGCGTCTTCAATGCCAGGCTGAGCCAATGTGTCGGCTCGCTTTGCTGCGTGCTCTCCTGCACGCTTTCCGAAGGTGATGAGGTCGGAAAGGGAATTACCACCAAGTCGGTTGGCGCCGTGGAGTCCTGAAGCGACCTCGCCACATGCGTACAATCCGGGGACATTGCTCTCTTGAGTTTCAGCGTTCACACGAACGCCACCCATGACGTAGTGAGCGGTTGGACCGACTTCCATCGGTTCTTTTGAGATGTCCACGCCAGCAAGTTCTTTGAATTGGTGATGCATCGAGGGGAGCTTCTTCAGAATTGCTTCTTCCCCACGGTGGGAAATGTCGAGGAAAGCACCGCCGTGCGGTGACCCTCGTCCTGCTTTGACCTCCGAATTGATGGCCTTGGCAACAACGTCACGGGTCAGCAATTCAGGCGGACGACGAACGGTCGCCAATTTACCAGAAACCACTTCTTCGACCCACTGGTCGCTTTCTTCGATGGTTTCAGCGTGATCGCTAGCAAACATTTCTGGAACATAGTTGAACATGAACCGCTCACCTTCGGAGTTGGTGAGTCGTCCACCTTCGCCACGAACACCTTCGGTCACGAGAATACCTCGTACGGACGGCGGCCAAACCATTCCTGTTGGGTGGAATTGAACGAACTCCATGTCACGGAGTTCAGCGCCTGCCCAAAGAGCGAGGGCGTGACCGTCACCAGTGTATTCCCAAGAACCTGAACAAACCGACCAGCATCGGGTGATGCCACCTGTTGCCAGAACGACGGATTTAGCCGAGAATGCATGGAAATCCCCATCGACACGGGTATAGGCGACGCATCCAGTGACGCGGTCGCCTTCCTTGAGCAAATGACGAACGGTGTATTCCATGAAGATATCAATGCCTTCGTGGATGCCACGTTCTTGGAGGGTTCGAATGAGTTCGAGACCCGTTGCGTCGCCTACGTGGGCCAACCTTGGGAAGGTGTGGCCGCCAAAGTTTCGTTGATTGATGAGGTTGTTTGGTGTTCGGTCGAACACAGCACCCCATTGTTCGAGTTCGCGGACTCGGTCCGGGGCTTCCTTGGCGTGGAGTTCGGCCATTCGCCAGTCTGCAAGCCACTTGCTTCCCTTCATTGTGTCGTGGAAGTGGACCTTCCAACCGTCTCGAGGATCGGCATTTTGGAGGGCTGCTGCGCAGCCACCTTCCGCCATGACGGTGTGTGCCTTGCCGAGCAAGGACTTGGTGATCATGGCGGTTTTGGCACCGCTGCGTGCTGCTTCGATTGCCGCTCGTAGACCTGCGCCTCCGGCGCCGATCACAATAACATCGTATTCGTGTTTGGTGTATTCTTCAGTCATCCTATCTCACCTCAAAGTGCAAAGAGCACCATATCGCTCACCATTCCAGCGTCAACTGCTAAGACCCAAAGGTCGCCCAAGAACACGAAGGTCAACGACGTCCAGAACCAGAACCCGTGGGATCGGTTCAACACGCTGATGCGCCCGAACAACTTGCCACGAAGCTTTGCGATCGGGGAGGTCCATCGGTCCAACACGCCACCTGCGAGGTGGCGAAGAGCGTGGCATGAAGTGACATACATTGTGAGCAGGAAGGCTTCGAAGCCCATGACGAGCGTTCCGATGCAGATGCCCCATCCTTGTGCTGCGCCTTCGGTGAAGTGCAAGGTGTGGGTAACATCCCACCACTTAATGGCCAAAATGATCATGGCGGCGTAGAGGAAGTAACGGTGCAAGTTGTTGAAGATGAACAAGCGCTTTTCACCCTTGTATCCAATCTTCTTGTTGATTTCTGGTTCGTCAACCCAGCAAGCGACTGGGCTTGCGAAGAATGTACGGTAATAGACACGGCGCATGTAGTAGCATGTGCCTCTGAAACCAAAGGGAATCCACAGCACGAGAACAGCAGCGTTGACCCAACCTGGGTGGTCCCAATCCTTGAGTCCAAAGAGTTCCCATTCAAGCACGTTCGGAGAAAAGATTGGTGACATGACGGTGGCGCCGTTCACATCGTAATGAATTGTATCAGGGTACAGGAAAAGGCGGACTGCGGTGTATATCATGGCCGCAGTGAGGGCAATGCCCATAGCCAACGGCTGCCTGAGCCAGTTATCGATTCGATTTGTGCGACCCAATCCATTGAGGACTGGAAGTTTGATGCCTTCACCCATCTGTATCACCCACCGCCCTGAGGCGGTTATTATTCTCCAATACGCTGGGGTCTTTGAGGTTCACCATTCGCCTTGTTGGGTCGGATGGCCGCAGTACCTCTTTTGAGCCATTTGAGTGGCCTTCAATCAAAAAACGAAATCGCCTCGCCGAGCAAGGTCTCATTCGCCCAGTAGGTCTTCGATTGCCACACAAGGGCCCCAGCTTGGTCGATCACTTGCAATGTTGGTGTTCCTGGGTTTCCATAAGCCTCGTACACGGGGTAGCCGGTGTCGTCATTGGTACCAAACTCGAAGGTCGGTGTCGTCGTTGACGGTGTGACGACGGTCCAGGGCGTGTAGTGTGAATCATTTGATTCAACAGCAAATGTTTCGTGGACATCTTCGAGTGCTTCGAATTCTGCCCATCGATGGACGCTGACGACACTCATGCTGGTGTTGTTGAAGGCGCCTTCATCGATTGCGGTCTTGATTAATTCAGTCCAGTCGTGACAACCTGAGCAACTCGCGCCAATCCATAGCATGAGCACCGGACCCTCCGCGAGGCGTTCTTGGAGGTCGAATGTGGGGCCACCATCTTCGATGCGGTCGAGGGTAGGTGCCTCAAAACTCATGTTGATTGGCGGTGTTGATGCACGCTCGTCGTTCAGTGACTCAGGTGCAACGCATCCGGAGAGGAAGCACAGGCAAATGCATGCGATGACAACGTGCTTATGCAGCATGCCCTTCACCGTTATTCGTTCCACGTGCCTTTGGTTGGGCGGTGGGGCGAGCGGCGACTTTCGGGCGCTTGACGTCCTTGAACCAAGAGTCGACACCGTTCCAATCTGGGCGCATGCCGAGATCGGCGAGGACAAGTTTGCTGCTGATGCGGGCGCTCTCAAAGATGGTTGGAAGGCCGCTTCCTGGGTGCGTACCGCCGCCGACGATGTAGAGGTTGTTTGCTTCTTCGAATCGGTTGTGCGGTCTGCGCCATAGCATCTGCTTTAGGTCGTGTGTTAGGTTGAACACAGCGCCACGATAAATGTCGGATGCGCCCCAGTCGTCAGGGGTGATGATTGTTTCAGAGACGATGTGATCTTCAATGCCATCGTAACCAAGTTTCGATAGTTGCTTGACGATGGTTTCTCTGAAGTCGCCTTTGATGTCATCCCAAACGATGCTTTCGTGTTGGTTTGGCACTGGCACGAGCACATAGATTGTCGAGTGGCCGTCGGGTGCGAGGGAGTCATCGGTGATGGATGCGTTTTGGACGTAGACGGATGGGTCATCCCATGTCAAACGGTGTTGAGTGATGTCTTTGAGGTTATTTTCGTATTCAGACGAAGCGTAGATTTGGTGGTGGGGCAAATCGTACTCTTTGTCAACGCCGAGATAGAGCATGAACGTCGAGCAGGAGTAACCTTTCTTTTCCAATTTCTTGTTGGACCACTTCTTTCGCTTTTCGTCAGGGACGAGGGTTGTCATGGCGTGGGCGAAATCTGCGTTAATCACGACCTTGTCGGCCAACATTTCAGATCCATCGATTCGAACACCGGTCACGGTTTTCCCTTCATAGATGAGGGACTTCACTGGGGTGTTGAGGCGGATGTCGACGCCCATTTCTTCTGCGATTTCTCCCATGCGAGCAGTGATGCTTCCGAGGCCACCCTTGGCGTGGAAGATACCGTGCTCGTACTCGAGGAAAGCGAGGATTGTAAACAACGATGGGGCGTGGAATGGGCTCATGCCGAGGTACTTGGTCTGGAATGACATTGCGAGTCGGACCCGCTCATCGTCGAAGTGCTTGCCAAGGTCGCCGGCGACGCTCGCCCATGGCTTGAGGACAGTCGCAACTCGAATGGCTCGCTTTGAGAACACGTCAAGTGGGCTGGACCATGGAGTTTGGAGGCATTGCTTTGAGAGGTCAAGCTTCTTTCGGTTTTGCTTGACGTAATTTTTGAAACCGTTGGCGTTTTTGTCGCCTGCGAGTTCACGAATTCGCTCTGTCATCTGATCGAGGTTGCTGGTTGCGTCAATGTGGCCTCCGGCTCCGAACACAAGTCGATACATTGGGTCGAGTGGCATCAGTCCGAGCTCTTTGTGAGCATCACGGCCAATCGCTTTGAAAATTTCTTCGATGACTTCGGGGTAATGGAAAAAGGTTGGTCCACGGTCGAATGTATAACCGTCTTTCTTGAACAGACGGGTTCGTCCTCCGACTGCTTCGGCTTTCTCGAGAACTGTGACGTTCACTCCAGAATGGGCGAGCAGGAGAGCAGAAGCAAGACCACCGGGTCCGGAACCTACGATGATGGCGGTTGGTGCGTTTGTGTTGGACATGGTTTCCGTCCCTCGGATGGACCATATAAAGGGCCGTATCCGCCCTTGCCTCAGTAGGGTAGAATTTAACCACTTAGAAGCAGGGTGTGTCACGGCATGGCTTGCGGTGATAAGCATCTTAAGGAGGCTGTGATTGGGGCAAATCACAGCCTTAGGTTGTACGGTGATACCATGAGCGACTGGAGTTCGAAGAATCCATACATGTCCGAAATCACTGAGAATTACGTTCTCAACGGAAAGGGCTCGAAAAAAGAAACTCGACACATTGTGTTCAAATTGGGCGACTCCGGTTTGGATTACAAGGTCGGTGACGCACTCGGCGTTCTTGCAGAAAACCCACCTCACATCGTCGAAGAATTAATCGAAGCACAAGGCTGGGACCGAACGGCGATTGTCGAAACTCACAACGGTGAGCGAGATCTCTACACGGCGTTAAAGAAGGACTTCGAAGTCCACATGGCCAACAAGAAATTCGTCAATTCCCTTGCCAACAAAGTTGTATCAACCGGCATGCGAATTTCCCTTTCAATCGTCGCTCGCACCCGCAACGGCGAAGAGTGGTCTGCCAACACTTCCGGCGAAACGCCACCAGGGCTTGCACCAAACCAACCCTCGGACGATCCAGTTGCGAAAGTCGAGGCCTTAGTCGATGATGCCAAGGCAATCGAAAACTACCTGTGGACACGAGACTACATTGACATCATGCGAGAATTCAAAGTCAAGTATTCCCCTGAAGAATTCCTTGAACTTGCAGATCGATTGAAACCCCGCCTGTACTCCATTGCTTCCTCACATGACGCACACCCTGGCTTTGTTGAACTCACGGTTGGTATTGTCCGATTCGAGTACAATGGACGTCCCCGTGGCGGCTTAGCCACCCAATTCATGGCTGATGAAATCGATACGACAGGTGCCCCAATCGGTGTGTTCATGTCGCCAACCAAATCGTTCATTTTGCCAGAAGACAAGAGTACGGACATCATCATGGTCGGGCCGGGCACTGGCATCGCACCGTTCCGGGCATTCATGGAGCAACGTGTTTTCGATGGCGGCGAAGGCCGAAATTGGCTTTTCTTTGGCGACCAATCGGCAAAGACCGAATTCTATTACAAGGAAACCATCGAAGAATGGATGGACAGTGGCAGTCTGTACAGGTTCACCACTGCATGGTCCCGTGACCAAGCCGAGAAAATCTATGTTCAGCATCGCTTGATCGAACACGGTGCAGAAATTTGGGAATGGTTTGAAAACGGCGCTTATTTCTACATCTGTGGTGACAAGCAATACATGGCGAAGGACGTCCACAGAGCACTTATTTCAATCGCAGAGGAACACGGTGGCATGTCCAACGAAGACGCAACTCACTTCATCGAGAAGACGATGATGCGGGAACAGAAGCGCTACCTACGTGACGTGTACTGATCTCATCCACATCCTCAGCGAACGCGTAATCAACGATGCACTCATGTGGGCAATGGCCGACTAATGACAGGAATGCCCCGGCTTGCAGCAGCCTCTTCCATTCGTTTGGTCCATACAGAGTCGGGTCCAGGGAACGCAAGCATGTGCGTGGCCCGCTCAAGCATTCGTTCAACAAGGCTCGGGGCAGCCTCGGGCCTTCCACTGTCGGTTGCTGCGTTAGGGCGAGGTACAGACCAAGCTTCGGTGAACACAGCAAGTGGGACATTGTTGTTGTCTGCCCAGCGCTCAGCGAGGTAATCCACGCCACTTGCCCCTCCAAGAATAATGAGATCTGGGTAGTCATTGTACTGAACCCATTCTTCAACCGCATTCTCAAGCCAAGCGTAATCATAGAATTTTGAATTTCCACAGATTACGAGGTTGACAATTCGTCCATCATTGTTGAGGTCTCGGCCTGCTAAGCGGTCGAGGGCTTCGGCTCCTGTTTGGGGTGTCGGCGTCATATTTGTCCAACTCTATCCCATCTAATGAATCCTTCTGCCTTTTTTACTAGAATCTGTAAGAATTACCTCTTTTTCGCTCCGTAAATCGACGCGAAAGTTCCTTTTTGCACCGCAGGGCGTTACTTTTTCCTACCTCCGCAAATGACCCTTTTAGGACCTTCCTCGACCGTTGGCATCATAGAGTAATTGCTCTTCGTTCATCCATGGCGTTCAAGCGAGTGCTGATTGCAAACCGTGGAGAAATCGCATTGCGTATTCTTCGCACCCTTCGAGACATGGGCATCGAAGCAGCCATTATCCATGGTCGAGAAGACCGACTCTCCCTTCCGGTTCGACTTGCTGATGTGGCGTACGCGAATAACAAGCCAAACCCTTTGGACACCTACCTCGACATTGAATCAGTGATCACCGCTGCAAAAGAGATGGGTTGTGACGCTGTTCACCCAGGTTACGGATTCTTGGCAGAAAACGCTACATTTGTGCGTCGACTTCAGGAAGAAGGCATCACATTCATTGGCCCTTCGGCAGATGTCATCACCTTGTTGGGCGACAAGATTGAGGCTCGAGCAGCCATGGAAGCTGCTGGTTTGCCCACCGCAAAAGGTTCCTCAGAACCAATTTCTGATGCGGGCGTCGCTTCGACACTTGCCGATGAAATTGGCTACCCAGTCATCATCAAAGCCGCAGCTGGTGGTGGCGGCATTGGTATGCAAATCGTCGAGCAAGCCTCTGAATTTGAAAGCGCTCTCAAACTCTGCCAATCACGCGCCAAATCAGCGTTTGGTGACGAACGGGTGTTCGTTGAAAAATACATTCTAGGCGCTCAGCACGTTGAATTCCAGGTTCTTGGGGATGGCAAAAAAGCAATTCATTTCGGCGAACGATTCTGCTCGATTCAACGCCGTCACCAGAAACTTGTCGAAGAAGGCCCATGGCTGGATGAAGCGAAGCGCGAAGAAATCGGTGATCTGGTTTGCCGTGGTGCAGAATCTGTTGGTTACAAAGGTCTTGCAACGTTCGAATTTCTACGAGACGCCAATGGAGATTTCTACTTCCTCGAAGTCAACCCACGTGTCCAAGTGGAGCACACCGTCACTGAACTCATCACAGGTTACAACCTCGTCGAACTCGGCATTCGGGTCGCTCAAGGTGAAGATCTCCCCTTGACGCAAGAAGATATTGCATGGAACGGGCATGCCATTCAGTGCCGATTGAATGCAGAAGACCCTCGCAAGTTTATTCCAAGCCCTGGTCGACTTTGGGAGTGCCATTTCCCATCCGGCTACGGTGTTCGAGTTGACACACATGCTCATCCCGGTTACGACATGCCGGGTTGCTTTGATTCATTGCTTGCCAAATTGCTGGTCTGGGGGCGTGACAGAGACGACGCCATCCGTAGAATGCGCACCGCTCTCGATGAGACAATGATTACCGGGGTTGAACACCTCATCCCACTTCATCGCAGGATTATGGATGAACAAGATTTCCTTGATCGGAACATCACAATACAGTACATCGACATGCATGAAGAATTGCTCGGATGATGCCCCACGGCGCCAATTGAGCGTTGTTTGGTATCCGTATTATCGCTGGCTTGCAGGTTCGTATCGCAGATATCGATGTGTGTGAGGCCTCATCTGTCATGTTGAAGTAGGCCCTCCAATTGGGAGGCGCATGGACGTCGTATTGGTCGGAAGCATAGCATATGATTCGGTTGCTTCACCCGAAGGGGAAGTCGCAAACCTGCTTGGTGGCTCGGCAACCTATGGCGGCCTTGCCAGTTCTTTTCATTGCAATCGCCTTGGCCTTGGCACCGTTGGCTTGGTTGGTGTCGTAGGAACAGATTTTCGCGATGAAGACCGCATGATCCTTGTGAGCAATGGAGCGGATGTAACAGGGATCGAAACAGCAGACGGTGAAACATTCCGCTGGGAGGGTGCCTACCACGGTTCGATGGCTGAAGCAGAAACAAAAGCCACGCATCTGAATGTCTTCGAGCACTTTCAACCAAACGTTCCTCTCCACGCCCAAGCACCGAAAATCACACTCTGTGCAAACCTCCACCCCGCCCTCCAAGCCAGTGTTCTCGATCAAACAAAGGCACAACGCCTGACCATGCTCGATTCGATGAACTTGTGGATTAACATCGCACGAGATGAATTACTTGACGTCATGAAGAGGGTTGACCTCATCATCATTAACGACGGAGAAGTCAGAATGTTAGCCAATGATGAGAACCTCATTCGTGCCGCCCATACGGTCAAATCAATGACTGAAGTCTCCACACTTGTTGTGAAGCGAGGCGAACATGGTGTTCTTGCTTTCCACGGGGAAGACATCATCGCTTTGCCAGCATTCCCGACAGCGAATGTCTGTGACCCCACTGGATGTGGTGACACCTTTGCAGGTACGCTTGCTGCATACCTTGCTTTGGGCGAAGGTCCAATCGACCGAGATGAACTTCGTACTGCGCTCGTTGCTTCAACCGTTTCTGCTAGTTTCACGTTGGAATCCTTCGGCGTGGAAGCATTACAAGGTATGAACGAGGAAGCATTTGATGCACGTATCGTTGAGTTTGAGCGCATCCTTGGCTAATCAAAAATCGATTCTAGACAGACCGTTGACTTCGTTTCCAGCACCGGTTTGGGTCACCTCAGTGAGTTCCTCAAAGCTGAGTTCATCAAGATCAATCACTGATGGCTGTGTTTCCTTTTCCTGTTCCAGTTGCTCAACAATGGTGTGCCTTCGACTGACATGTTGCTTGAGTCGGTTCGCTTCTTCTTCGGGAAGAACGCCGCCGTGCTGCTGAGAAAGATTGGCAACACTGTCCTCCATTTCTTGGATGTGGCTTCTCGAAGAGCGCTCTCGAAGTTCGCGTCCTGAGTCAGTGCTGTTCCGAGCTTGTTCGTCTGTTGGCGGAGTGCCTGCAAGCAATTGGCCAGCAAGAGATGCGCCTTCGGTAATGCCGTTCGACACACTCTTCGTCACGCTGTTGATCAGACCACTAACACGAGAAATGGTTTTGCTTCGAGTCCGTTCAATGGTGTATCGCCCTGTTTCGTAAGGCACTCGCTTTTTGACAACGAATTGAGTGTTCTTGACACGATTCTTTGGCGGTTCCTCGGGGAGCAGTTCTGCCTCCAGGAGTTCATCGTCAACCCGTGCTGCGGCAACTAAAGAATCAGGTTCTTCATCGGAGATGGACAACTCATCATCGAACATACTGAATTCATCATCGTGCATTGTCGGGTGTGCTGATGTTGGGACATGGGCTCCGTCAGGACCCAAAAAACTGGGCAAGAATTCTCCAGGTGATTTCGTCTGGTGGCCAACATGATGATGCACGGGCAGGTTTGGGGTTGATTCAGCGATGCGCGCGTACGAACGCCCCGCATCTTGTGTTTGATGCGCGGGGTATGGATGAGCAGGGTGATGAATTTGGCTTGTGGTGTGTGGCAGACCGCTTTGAGGAACATGTGCATCCCGTCGATTCCTTGCGTTTGCTCTGCCCCTTTGGACGAACCCGTGTTCATGCTGCAATGGTTCAGACTCACCGAACATCCACCCTTCAGTTTCAGGCTCATCCAAATCCAATTCAACCGGCTCGGTCGTGCCGAGGAATCGAAGCGGTTTGACCGTTGCAGGTATCTGTTCTTGGTCGCCATGCTCAACGAGGAGCGCGGTCAGTGCCATTGACGGTTCAAGGCGTACTGGCTCTGCGGGAATCAATTGTGATGCCTGTGATCGAGGGAAGTCTACATCGCGCTGCAATTCATCCAGCCCGAGGCGTGCTTGTTCCATTGATTGGCCCTTAGCAAGCCTTCTGTGTAGTTCTGCCAGTCGCATAAGACGTGCATCGTTGCCGTGGAGCGTGTACCATTCAGATTGCGTTTCAATGGTTAAGGTTGGTCGCCTCAATCCGAAGTGTCCACCCATGAGGAACAATCCAAATCCGAAGGTGAACAACTGAGGCATCGTTCCAAACACCATGCCTCTTGACGCAATCCATAGCAGGAGAGCGCCGAAAAAAGCGTATCCAAGCGGCAAATAGGGTTTGTTGGCGTGATCCATTTTCATGACAAAATCATTGTCAATTTCCACGCAGTGGCCCTTTCTTTGTTCGATAGAAAGCTTGCGCTCAGTGACCGTGACGACAACCCTTCCGGGTGTTCCACTCTGGTGCAGTCGATCGAAGACTTCGAAGTCTTCTGCACCTTGTGGACTCTCTCGGTGTCCAGTAATGCGCATCCCATCGCGCAAAGGGCGTCATGTGGGTTATCAATCCACCGACCATTGAAGGGTTTTTTTCTATCAAAAGTGGACCTCTTTTTTGCAGCCGAATGGCGTAAATCAGGCTCAGAGGGTGGCGAGGGTTTCAGCCGGGGAATTGTTTATGTGTCACTGCACCAAGTTATGCTCATGATTGAATTGTTGGAACCTGCACTTGCCGAGAATATCCTCGAAGCGGTTGGAAACAAAACCGAGGCATGGTCCGATCGTTGGTGGTGGAAACCGCTTCGCTATCTCACCCTCGTCGGCCCATTCATCGCCGTCGGCGTCTATTACTACTGGTTCCTCTGAATCTTCACTCGATTCGCTCAAGGCGGGCGCTGCCCATGATTCTTGGTTTTGAATCCAATTGGGCAATGAGGGTTGGTTCTGGATGTTCCCTTCGAATGAACAGGGGGTTTTCCCATGCCACAACGGCAGCATCTCCGTCGGCTGAAATCACGCGTCCAACAACAAACTGGAGGTCAACGCTTGCATGGACCACGTCGCCTTCTGCAAGTGTTCTCTTTTGGAATGGAGAGCGTTGAAGATGGATCGTCGATCGCTCGTGAGCCACAACCGCAAGTGGTACGCTGGTGTTGGTTTTCTTGTCTTCAATCGCTGGGCGAACAAGCAGTGTTCCGCTGCCGAGGTGGTCTTCTTTGGCGTTGCGAAGAGCAAGGCCAACCCGATCACCTGCACGTGCCGCAGGAACATCGTCATCCATGACCTGCAATGACTTTGCATTTCCAGTTCCATTTGCTGGGAGAAGCACCAACTCGTCGTGCACATTCACTGTACCGGATTGGACATAGCCGATCGCCACAAGCCCGATCCCTTTGACGTTGAAATGTTGGTCCACAGGAATCACAAGAGGCGCCTCAGCGTTTGCTTTCAACTCGTCTGCAATCGAATCCATGAATCCGTACAAGATGGTGCGCAATTCGATTCCGTCACCTTTAGCAAAGGTCCATTCGCCGAGCCCAGCTTGCTTGAACAGCATCTTCGCTTGGTCCTCATCGACCCATTCGCCGTCTGGTGCGTTAATAATCGCCATGCCTTTCGTGAGGTTTGAACTTGCAAATGCGACCAATGCCTCTCCCAATGTTGCATCGATTCGTTCGATTTCGATGATGCCGACACGGGCTGCGGAAAGAGCGTTGAGGAACGGGCGCAACCGCTCAGGGTACTTTGCAGGTCGAATGATGGAGAGGATACGAGGCCCATCAGCATCGGATTCCTTGTGCACATAGGTGTGAACATCGCGCTGGTCTGTTGGCTTCGCAATCTCACGTGCTAAGTCGTCGCTTCCGACCATGGCTATGTTGAGCACTGGCATGAGTCGTCCACCGGAGTGGTCCACATGAATGTAGGGGTGCTTCATTCGGCTTTGTCGCTGCGCATCTGCTCGCGTATGCGCAGGGCGTGGGCCCAATCTTCCTTTTCCTCATCACTTTCCGCAATCAATTGTGGGATTGGAATCGGGCGCATCATTGAGTCGATGGCAACGAAGAAAAAGTAACCTTCACAGATCTTCTTTTTCTTCCAAGTTGCTTTGTCCACAGCCATTGCTGTGACTTTTGTACAGGCTGTGTGCGTGCTTGTAAACACCACTTTCCCTGTCACTTCTAACAAGTCTCCTTGGCGTGCTGGGGCGATGAATTTCAACGTATCAATCGAGATGGTAACGAATTCTCGGTGGGCAAACTTCGAGCATGCAATACCACCTGCCTTGTCCATGATCGAAAGCAACCGACCTCCAAACAAGGTGTCGTGGTCATTTGTGTCGCCGGGGAAAATGTGTTCGATGAGCGTCACGGGTTCCTTTGAGAAATGTTCCATGTGATTCGCAACGCCTTCCCCCTCATGAACTCTGGGAAGGTCAACCCGTCCTTAGGGTGGTTTCATCATCTCATTGCCTGACCCATCAGCATGGTGGAGGGCAAAGTGTGCATAGCGTTGGTCTCCGGTGGGCTTGATTCGCCTGTGGCGATAGCGAGGGCTCTCAAGCAAGGATGGAACATTTATCCGGTTCATTGCAGCCAAGAACCAGTGGTGGGGCCTGAAGCAGAACAGAAGACAATTGCGGCACTGCAGCACTTTCTAACCTCTAAAGGGCCAATTGGAGATGCCGCAAGAGCACAGATTCATCCTTCGCTCACAGTGGTGCCGGTTGCCGAACATCTCGCCCTTTTCACCGAGAAATGGGCCCACACGGAATATTTCATTCACATGAAACGAATGTACCATCATCTCGCAGATTTCAAAGCAGCCGATGTTGGTGCAACCCATCTTCTCACAGGCGAAAACCTAGGACAAGTATCGTCGCAGACCCTTGGAAACCTCGGGAGCATCGAACAAGCCTCCTCTCTGAAGCCTCTGCGTCCATTGCTTGGATTTGATAAAAACACGATCATCCGAATGTCAAGGGTTTTGGGAGTGTTTGAGTTGAGCCTTGGCCCGGAAGTATGTGACGCCCTCGGTCCGAATACTCCCGTCACAATCGCCAATCAAGAATGGTTGGAAAAAAGCGAACAGCGAGCCGGAGGTTTGCACGAAATTTGCCAAGCAGCTTGGGACAACCGAAGGGAAGTTTCTCTTTGAATGGTTGTGGTGCACACTGCCCTGTTTCAAGCCCTAATTTGGAGGCGTGAGTCCGATGCGGTTTTAGGTGAAAGAAACCTCGCGTGAAGAGCAGGTGAGTCCATGACACACGAGAACCGAAACTTGAGAGCCCCATTGTTCCTTGTCGCATTGATGGTATTAGCCCCCTTTGCAGGTGCGGCCAATGTGACAACATTCGCCAATCAAGACAGTGAAGCAGACATCGAAATGCGCGACGGAACGGCTTTTTTGAACCGTGACGATGGTAGCATCGATCTTCCATCAGGTGACACCGTCACAAGCGCAAGCATGGACCTCTCAGTCAACATGCTTGAGCACGCCGCTCACCAGCGAATCGACACAGAAACGATGTCGAGAGTCTGGAACCCAAATTACAACAATCAACTCACAAAATTCTCAAACGCATCTCATTTCACCTACGAAGACGGTGCAACTGCAACACCCGTTTCGCTTACAGCCGAGGGTTATCTCACTGATTTTGAAGAAACTCAAGCCGGTTTTGTTGACCAGCGTGACTTCTATCAGAACTCGTTCGGATTCGATCACGGTGAACTTGGCGGCGTAAGTGGACCGGCTCCACCTGGCGTCCCTGATTGCTATTCTGGGACCTATTGCTGGGGAACAGGTTTGAGCGATAACGATTACACAGACGCATTCTACAATCAAGGAAACAACAACGGCCGAAGCTACGCCCTCAGGTCGTCTTCAATGTACATTGACCTTGCTTTGAAAGACACAACTGCGTACTTTGATTCCTACCACGACCTCGATCGTATCACGCCTTCGGGAACAAATCCAGCGATCAAGTACACCGATTGTGCATATGTTCAAATTCGCACCTCGAGCAATGGCGTTTTCCCTCCCGATCCAACAGGTTTCCAGTACATTGACATCGACATCGGCAACTCCTCTGGTGTTGGTTATTCAAACGGCTACTACCGAGTGAGCACAGGATCGAACAATGCAGGCGAGATTTACAGCCAATGCAATGGAGATGGCATAAATGGCAACGATTATGCCTTGGGTGGCACATCTGTGAGCACTGGAAACCCAACCGGTTGGGGAAACATTGCGATTGATTTGATTCAGTACGTCGGCCAATACATTCAACTTCAATTTGTTTTAGAAGACAATGACATTAGCGGATCAGACGGTGGAGCAGCAGGTTGGTACATCGATAACTTCCGACTTGGTGACGTCTTGCCGCAAACTGCGACCATGGACATCAATGGTTTCTTGCCATCTGTTCAGAGCGGCGACAACCAACCAAATGGCTACGGAATTTTGACCATCGAATCCGAAACCACATCCTCTGCAACCCTCTCCCTCGAAGTCATGGATTCTGCAACTGGGCAAACCGTTGTGGACAACCACGGCAACCCGATGGTCGGGCTCCAAGGAAAGATCATCGAATTGTGGGAAATAAACTCAACTGCGTACCCATCAGTGAACTTCAGACTCTCCTTTGATTCTGGTTCCTCGAGGCTATCCAGCCCTGTTTTCCACGGATTCAGCATCGGTACACGAGTGGGCACAGGGTTCAATCAAACCGATGATATGACCACCGGCGTCATCAATGGAGTTTGGGAGGCAGGAGGAGGTATGCCAATGGTGTATTCTCCAACCCTTACAGATGTGTCCTATGCACCTGCGCTCGAGCGCAGCAGTTTCTCCAAACCAATCACTCGCATCACAGCGCATGTCCAAGATGATTGCACTGAAGTCCCAAGCATCGACCTGCAAGGCTATGGTGGCAATGGACTGATGGGAATGATTCCAGATACTGAGTACACGCTTGATTCCCCAATCTTCGGTTTTGAAACGTTGATGTCGTACCAAGGAAACTGCAACGTTGCAGGAATATGGTTCGACCTCCACTTTGGCCACCATGCTGACAACTTCCAAGTCGACATCGCCAATGATTCAAACATCGATTGGGGCTTCGATGAACCTGCGTTTGGCTCTTTTGGGCGTCAAACGAACTTCTTGCTCAACAAGGTCGACGGAATCAACTACGGCACAGACGCTGCCAACATCAGCACCGACCTGACAGGTGTTGCAGAAGGCGGAAATTTCATGCTTCCAAAGGGAGCAGTCGTCCGTTCAACTGACTTTGTCCTTGATGAAATCACAATTCGGTCCAGCACCGATCCAACTGAAGGGTTCAATTTCTCAGTGCTTTCAGGCACACAGGAAGTGAGCCTCGGTGCGATTGGCAACGTTTCCCGGGTGCTCCCTGAGTTCCTTGAAGCGACGGACCTTACCGCTGCGCTCAACTCCTTGTTGACCAACCCCCTCGTTCCTGTGAGCCACATCGATGCTTACGGCAATGAATGGATGACGTTCCGATTCAAGGCAGATTCACCAAGTTCTGAAACCGGAGCAACGATGGTGATTCGAGACATCGATGTCGTCTACAACTTAACCACAACCCTCGACAATTCCGACGGCCTCGACCTTGAACTCAACAAGGGTGTAGCGCTCTGGGATGGTGGTTCGATGGCCAACGTACAAGTTGCAGTCACTTCCACAAGCGGTGGCGGTCTCACCTTCTCGAACCTCGCAATCGTCACTGCAAGCGGGTATGATAACACCCTCAGCGTGACAGGCAACCCTGTTGGATTCTATCCAAACGGCGAGCTCTACGAAATCGTCACCACCCACGCAGTCGCAGCCTCAACCACCTCAAACTTGGTTGAGAGTTTCCTGACATTAGAGTCGAGCACTGGCACCGTCATCCTGTCCTATTCTGATGCAATGGGCTTCGCTGAGGCTTCAGATGTCAACGACTTGATCACCCTTGAATCCACCTCGACGCAAACCGACATCACAGACGGGAAGCAAATCACATGGCGTTTCATTGTCAATTCAAATTGGGAAGACACTGATGAAGTTCGAATCTACGCTGGTTTGCTTGCTGGAAACGGTGTGAATGGCCTTCCATCCGCAGTGCTGATGGCGCCGGTTGGTGGCAACGCTGTTGAGAACGATGCAATCATCACAGCCTTTGAGGTTCGTAACGACAATGGATTGTCCCAAGACTTGGACAATGGAAAGTCGAATCAAATTGTAAACATCGCTGGCAGCATTCGCCTCGAGAATCTTGACATCTCTCCGGACCCAAGCCGATACTACATGGTCTTGGAACAGAAGACAATCAACACCTCAGACGAGAATTTCTCGATTGAGTGGATCAGCATCGAAAACCAATCTGGTGTCATCGGTGGCGATTTCGATCTCAACATCGACCTCGGCTTTGCGGCCGGTGAAGAAACCTACCGATTCCGAATCGACGGCTACGAAGGCGGCGATACATTGTGCCCAGCCTCCATCTATCGACCTGATAGCGAGTGTGCAATCCCGTTCAATCTCTCGATTGACACCCTCGATCCGAGTCTGATTGAAGTAAAAATCCTCAATGGACAAGTGGATCCATCTCTGGAAAGCAACTGGCGAACCATGGTTGACGACACATGGGTTGTTCCATCCGCTAACCAACAAATCCGCCTCAATGCCTATGACTTGCCAAACCCGCCGGCAAGCCTTGACATCAAAATCTGGGTCGAAAACGACCACGATGCGAACAGCGACGGTATGGCCGATGCCAGTGAATACATCACGGTCACAGTGAACAACGACGGCCAAGCACCGTTTGCAAATTACACAGGTTCCTTCAGCGACATGGCCAACATCGGCGCAGACCCCGTGGGCAAGGTGTCCATCTGGATCGAAGGATATGACCTAGCAGGCAACCCAATCGACGGCGGTGCACCGGGCTTCGAAAACGACCATTTCACCTACGTGTCGATGAATTCCAAGTCGCCGGTCATTCGAAACTTCTTCATCGATGACTCGAGGGACGGACGCTTTTTGAATTCCAACCAACCACAGTACGATGGAAAGTGGAACCAAACCATGTATGCTGGAAACCAGTACTCCTTGATTGTCGAAGCAAACGACGACAATGGATGGCGAGATGTCTCGTACTTCCACGTCGACCTCGCTGATGACCGAGACGACATGAACGTCTACTACTACCCACGAAACGGAACGGCTTGGACCGATTCGCCATGGATCACCATTCTTGAGGAAAGCGACATATCGGACGGCCCACGCATGCTCCGAATGGATGGCGGTGCGCTCATCGATCCGTTTGAAGCAGACTTCATGCTCGACCTTCCAATCCGAATTGATTGGGGCGTTCTTGGAGCCACCACTGCTCTAAACAACCCTGTGCTCTACATGCAAGACCTCGACAACCCAAGGTACCGCATGCTCCCTGCACCTGGACGACATATCCAAGACTGGTACTACAGCGACGGAATCCAACTCGATTTCCGAACAGACGAAGCAAACGACCTCATGGTCACACCTGTGTTTGAAGATCTTTCCGAACCTCAAACTGAGGATGTTCGCAAGGGCTTCGTATACCCTGGTGATACCATTTCGTTCCAAGGGCAGTACGCTTACTTGGACGGAATCAACAACAACGTGTTCATCACCCCCGAAATTCCGTTGACCCTCGAAATCACTCGCTCAACAGCACTCGCTGATGGCGCAAAGGGCTACGTTCCATTCCCGGGTGAAGTGACGTACCACACCTTCTCCGGCGGTGTTTTCGATATCAACCTCACAGCAGCACCTGTTGCAAACGATTACCAATACTCGTTCCGCTTGTGCCCGTTCGATGACCCAACAACCGCACTTGATGATGCCACCTCATGTGGTGCTGAGCAAACTGGCCTTCCTGATGGCGCAGTGGACAGCACACCAGCAGTGTGCGCTGGTTCGAGTTCCTACGGGTGTTCAACCTTCAACATCCGAGTGGACGGTAACCCGCCAGAAGTCAACACTGATTCGTGGACCGCTAAGCGAGGCGCAACCGGTGAAGTCATCTCCGGCGACATGCCAACATCCACCTACCACTGTGTGGATGTCGAAGTCGTTCTCAAGGAACGTGAAGCATTGTTCCAGGGTGATGTGAGCGTCGCTTGGGCATTCTACTCTGACTCAAGCAACAACATTGTTTGGCCACTTTACCGAACATCGTTTGGTGACGAGGCAATGACCGCTGAACTCACGCTTGCACCGCTGGGTGGCTCCTATGCCGCATCCGCGGCATGCGTCGATTTGTGGCCACTTGAAGAGGGACAACTCGAACCTGCTGAAGATCAAATCAGCAACGTTGAACTCGTAATGTGGATTCAAGCCAAGGATTCAGCCGGTGCTGGAGTCATCTTTGGTGGTGGACCAACCGATGAGGGCGGCGTCGCTGCAATCTTCTCAAGTTCAGAGGAACACAAGTCAACCTACCGATTCATTCACGAGGAGCCAAGCTTTGCTGTTGAAAACACCATCCTAACGCCTTCATCACCAGAAGTTGGCGATAAGATGGAACTCCAAATTGAAGTTCGAAACGATGGTACCATGGCAGGCGGAACAACCCTTTCAGTTCGGTCGGTCACAGCAGGTGGCATACCTGTGCTTGAAGGCACGATTGAAACGGGTGACATCGATATTCTCGACAAGAAGTGGGTGACCATCGATTTGATTGAATTCACACAAGCCACCACTGGTATGTACTACCTTATCACCGATGATACGACCAATGAACTTCTCTACAACGGCTCTGCTGAAGGTGAGCAATTCAACGTCAAGGTGCAAAGCGAATCCAGCGATGGAACCACAGTTCTTCTCATTCTCGTCGCATTGGTGACGGTTGTAGTGATCCTCGGTATCGTTGTCCTTGTGCTTGTTCGCCGAGACAGTGACGATGGCATGTTTGAGGACGGCTATGATGAAGACGACTCGCCAACGAAGGCGTACGTCGAACTCCCTGGCCAATCAACGCCAGCACCGGCAGCCAACGTGACCCCTGAGATGGCCTCCGCTATGCAGAAATTCCCACAATGGAATCAAGAAGAAATCCAAGGTTACTTTGACCAAGGATGGAGCATTGAAGCATTGGAAGATTGGGTTAACAATCAGTGAGCGTGGCTCCTTTGCCAGAGCGACTTGATTGGGAAGACCATGTGTGGTCAGACCCTGATGGCGGACAGATTCTCCTTCATGGAGTGCTACCAACAGTTGTCTATCCTCGCACCATGCGACCGCGCACCAACTGGCATGCGATGGCTCTCTTGGAATCGCCTGACGTTGTCGACATGTGGGTCCAAGAAGAGAAAGACGAGGCAGAATCACCCGGTGTGAATTTGACTCACGGGCTCATCTCTGGCGGTGCAATGGCCATCTATCTTGACGAAGTGAGCCTCCTCGAAGACGTACCGTCTGGCCGATTTCCAGATCCGGAGCCACGTCGTTTGCATCGCAACGCTGAACGGCACGAGCGTCCGATTTACTTTGCTGAACCAACAGCGGACGATGAACGGTGGGGCGAACACTTGACCAATGAAGCGAAAGCAGCATCCCATTGGAAAAAACTCCTCGGCATGATCTCTTTGGGAGGAAAATGGAGAAAGCGTGTCAAGAAGAACATCTTTTTGGCACAAAAACCACCCAAGGGCGTTTCTCCAAACTTCGGGTCCGCCGCCGTACTCGCCACGACGTGGTGGGACCTCAACGAGTGGATTGTTGGAGAGAAGGTGGTCGAGGCACGTGACGCACGATACGCAGAACGCCTTCGTGGGGCCTTGGCAGACCTAAGGACGACCTTCGGAGATGAAGCAGTCTTGCTTTTACCAGTCTTTTTGCCTCATCGAAATGCGATTCTAAATGCTCTTGAAACCCTTCCTCAACCAGAGGAGATTACTTCAAACCCCACCGACACGGCTGGGACAGAGGAGGAGTGACCATGGTGGCAAACGCAATTGATGTTCGAATCGAAAATCAACTGGTGCGCTTTGTTCCTCCACAGCCTGTGGATCAAGATTCAGTTGTGGCTCAACTTGGCGGTCAGAAAACCGGCGGCGTAGTCATCAAAGTGCTCGACCGGCCGCGTGCCACGATTGTCATCGATCAGCAAGGCAGGATTGTGGTGCATGGCACTCACCGTGTCGAAGCTGCTCGTGCTGCTGCAAAAGAAATGATGCTCCGCCTTGGTCTCAATGATTCAGGACTTGAGACTGAACTTGGCCCCGTTGTGGCTTCATTTGAGTTTGGTCAATCGTTGCTCGTGGAGAGCGTTGTCGGGGACTTCGGCGCAGGCACTGCTCACTATGATGAGCGACTTGGTTGCGCAACCGTGGAAGACACTCGTCACAACCTCACACTCCACATGTGGCCAAACGGCCGTTGCATCGCAACCGATGCACGCCACCGTAACATGGTCGCCATGGCTGCCGTGTTCTGGAAAGGGCGATTCTCGGATAAGAAACTCTTGGTTGATCGCATTTGAGCCGCTCGTTGGGCCCATGCGTTGAAAGCCATCACCGTTCTCAGGAGAATGAGGGTTCACCATGAGTTCGATTCAACAGTGGGACGGTCCAATCGTGGACAATCATTTCCATTTGAACCGAAAAGGACTGTTTCTCCATGCTGCTGGTGAATTCAAGCGCGCAGGTGGAACCGATCTCGTGTTGGTTCACTGCCCTGATTTCCAATCTCCTCCAACAACACGATCCGGTCATTTAGAGACATACAACGACACTGTGGCGATGGCTGCGGAAGTTCGCGAGGCTCACGGCCTTGGTGTTCGTGTTGTTTTGGGGCCGCATCCCGCAGCGTTCGCTCACCAATTCGAAGCGTGGTTGGATGAAGACGGTGAGGCGGGTGCGGAACGTGCGATGGCCAATTACCGTGACAGCATCGATGCTGCAATGGAGTTGGTCCATGAGGGGAAAGCACACGCTGTCGGCGAAGTGGGCCGGCCTCATTGGCCGGTCAGTGAACGAATATGGGACCTTTCGAATGCCTTGTTAGAAGAGACGATGGGCATGGCGAGGAACGAAGGCATAACCCTCCAACTTCATGTCGAAGGCGAACTTGAATCAACCTACTCCAGTCTTGCAACTATGGCCGACCGAGTTGGCATGGATAAACGGCGTTTGGTGCGCCACTATGCACCACCCACACTCACCGCTAGCATAACGCAAGGCCTCACGCCAAGTGTTCTCATTGGAAAGGGAGCCATCGAAGAAGTGATTGCAACCGCGACTGCTTCCAGCCACGGTTTCCTTCTCGAAACAGATTACATGGACGACGTTCGACGGCCAGGTGCCGTGCTCGGGCCGAAGACGGTTCCAAAGCGTACTCAGCAACTTCTCAATGCAGGAATCGATGAATCTTTTTTGTGGAAAGCACATCAGGAATTGCCAGACTTTTTGTACGGTCCAACCGAAAACTGAGTTCAGGAAAGACTCCACAGATTGGGATACGATTGGCCATCACATTGATGAGATAGCGTCCCTACCGCAACATCATGGGAAGCCTTGGCAAGACCTTCACAGCTGCGCTCATCGTGGCCTTGTTCGTGCTTCCAGCGTTCACAACCTCCGTCGCAGCCCAAGAGTCCCCCCTTCCTGCAGTGCAACTCGACTGCGGTGCAGATCCTGTTATGGAGGTTCATCCGAACTCCTACGAAGACGCCATTCTCCAATGCACAGTGACCAACCCCACATCCGCAAGTGAAGTGATTGAAGTCAACAAGATTGAGTGGGACGGCGTCAATGTAGAAATGACATTGAGTGAAGATGAATTCACCCTCGAGGCTGGTGATGAAGAAACCTTCAATGTGATCTTCACAGGTCAAACGAGGCTTCCTGCCTCCCTCACGTATGAATTCGAACTTGAGGCCAAAGTTGTCTCATGGAACAACCTTCCATACGGGCAGCTTCCTGATGGTCCGTGGGTCGTTAACCAATCCTACCTCGGTGACTTCTCAATTGCATCCTACGGCATGATTGAACTCTTGATGTCAGACAAGACCACCCGTGAACTCACCACTTCAGAAGAGGTCGATTTCACCTTCCAATTCACGAACAAAGGCAACGATGATGACAAAATCCGAGTCTCCATTGCAAATGAAGCAGAGCTTGCAGCAGCAGGGTTCTCCTTCCCGACAGGGTCCTTTATTGCTGAAGATGTCCCTTACCAAGGCACCTCAAGCCTTCGTACGCTCACTGTCCGCAGTCCTGCAGAGATCGCTGAAGACATCAGGCTCCCTGTGATCTTCAAAGCAGAAAGCACCGTTGATCCAGATGCCCCGGCAAGTGAAATCACGGTCCAACTTAGCATGGTTGCTGAAAGCCAGTCCAACGCCTTTAGCGGAAACCTAGAGGAAATTGACAAGGATCAACTCCTCCAATACGGTGCCATTGGCGGCGGCCTCATTCTTGTTCTTCTGCTGGTCGTGGTCCTAGCGAAAGCCACCAAACGTTCAGCAAACAAAGGACCTGTGGGCAAAGTGGTCCCCCCTTCCTCCCCTGCTATTGACCTTCCAGAAGAAAGCGACAGCGAGGATGGACTTGCTGATGATTTGGATGATTTCTTCTCGGACCTTGACGGCGATGCTGCACCTGATGAATTTGACGATATGTTCTCGGATTTGTAACCCTTGACGGCAATCAAAACAGGGTCGCAGATTAGCGGTTTTCTGCCTTGACACAGAGGGAACCATCATAGGTTAGGTGTGCCGGCCAACACCTACCCATTGGGTAGGTGCTGTTATGCTACAATTGCAAGGAAAGACCGCCTTTGTCTTCGGCGTCGCCAGTGAAGACTCGATTGCTTGGGCTATTTGCCAACAATTGGCGGCAGCAGGTGTCACGCTTTACCTCGGTTATCAGAAGCGCTTCATGAGCCGTATTTTCCAACTCAAGGACAAGTTGCCACAGATTGGTGGTTTCTATCCATTGGACGTGGCAGAAGATGCCACAACTGCGGAATTTTTCGCTGCTTTTGCCGCTGAGCATCCAGGTCTAAAAGCGGACATCATGATTCACGCAATTGGTTTCGCCCCACGAAGTTGCTTCGATCGCCCGATTCTTTTCGTCGAAGACCAAGACATCAACACCGCCATGACGATTTCAGCGAATTCACTCCAACGTTGTTTGAAGCATGCGTTACCATACCTCAACCCTGGTTCTTCAACAGTGACGCTTACCTATGCTGCTTCAACTCGCTTTGTGCCGAATTACGGCATCATGTCGATGGCCAAAGCAGCTCTTGAGTGCTGGACACGGGAATTGGCATGTCACCTTGGACCAGAAGGTCACAGGGTGAACGCGATCTCATCAGGACCCATTCGAACCATCGCCGCAGGCGGTATTCCCGGTTTCGACAAAATTCTCGACCACGTTGAGGCAAACGCTCCTTTGCGACGGAACGTCAACCAAACCGATGTTGCAGGCGCCACTCTGTGGCTTGCCAGCCCGCTCGCAAGCGGGGTTACAGGCCAGTGCATCTACGTTGATGGTGGCTATTCAATCACCATGGTCCCGCAGAGCATCATGGAGCAATGAGGTGAGGGCATGACAATCAAGACAGCCGATGGGAAACCTTGCGAAGGTTTGGACCAAGGTCCATTCGAACCGATTGCGGTCATTGGATTGGCTGCCTTGATGCCCGATGCACCGAGCATCGATGCCTTCTGGCAGAACATCATCGACTCAAAGGTAAGCATTCGAGACATCCAAGAAGGTCGCTGGCCAGGTCCAATTAGCCATTTCTACAGAAAGGGTGGGCCCGGTGAAAGCCAAGAAGGGTTCACTTATTCCAAAATCGGAGCCCTCGTTGAAGGATTTGAATTCGATTGGCGCCGTTGGCGTCAACCTCCGGGAACGCTCCCACAAATCGATCCATGTCAGCTTTGGGCTGTTGCTGTTGCCGCAGATGCGATTGAACAAGCGGGCTATGATGGAGAATCGAAGGACATTGACCGTACGAGATGCGGTGTGGTGTTCGCTAACGCTCTCGGCGGCGAAAATCGAAACCTTTCCAACATTCGAGTATGGTCAAATCACACTTCCGAAGTGGCAAAGAAGCACGGATTGCCAGCAGGTAGCCTCGAGGCATTTACCAACGAATTAGTCGATGGCGCCCCTCGAATTGATGAAGATACAATGCCCGGGGAATTAGCCAATGTAGTCTCGGGACGGGTTGCGAATTTACTTGATTTGCAAGGACCAAATCATGCCATGGATGCCGCATGTGCATCCTCAATGGCTGCGGTCTTGGATGCATGTCGTTTGCTCCAAACTCGCCAAGTGGACGTTATGCTCGCTGGAGCAACTGACCGAACAATGGATCCTGCTACTTTCTCTAAATTCAGCGCTATTGGCGCTTTGTCTCCGACCCATTCAACACCTTTCGATGCAAAGGCCAATGGATTCGTGATGGGCGAGGGCGCTGGTGTGCTGTTGCTTAAGCGATTGAGCGATGCCATCAACGATGGTGATGAAGTTCATGCCGTGATTCGTGGCATTGGTGGTTCATCAGATGGCCGAGGAAAAGGTATCACTGCCCCGTCTCAACGTGGTCAAGTGCAAGCAATCGCACGAGCGTACAACCAGGCTGGTTACCCGGCCAGCACGGTTGAATTGGTTGAGGCACACGGTACATCAACAAAAGTCGGCGACGCGACTGAACTTTCGACACTCTCCTTGCTCTGGGACGATTTGCCACAAGGTGACCATGTTGCCGTCGGCTCAATAAAATCTCAAATCGGTCACCTGAAGGCTGCGGCAGGTATTGCTGGAATCATGAAGAGCGTCATGGCGCTGCATCACCGCACAATCCCTCCATCGGCAGGTTTCGAAACACCAAATCCAACGGTGGAATGGAGTGAAATCCCGTTCTTTGTGCCAACTGAAGCACGGGAATGGCCACAACCAGATGGCCACCCACGGCGGGCAGGAATCTCTGCTTTTGGTTTCGGTGGAACTAATTTCCACGTTGCATTAGAGGGGTACGAACCAGCCTATCACCAACCTTTGGCAGCCTCTTGGGATCAACGTTGGAACGCCTACTCTGGCGGGGAACTCACGTCCAACAATTCACCATCTGCTCCTTCCATCCACGATGCATCAGCTGTGCCAAGCATGACTCACGAGGAACTGAAAGCCATCGAAGGTGGCATGTTGTTGCTCTCCTCCGCTACATTGGACGGACTAAAGGCCACCCTCCAATCGGTGAATTTCCAAGGGGCAACGTTCGATGAAGACCCAAAGGGCATGCGTTTGTCGAAAACCTTGTACGAAGCCTCCTCCGAATTTGACGCCTCAGCGCCTGTTCGAATGGCTATTATCGCCACATCGTGGGCAGAATTTTCCAAGCGTTGCGCCCTCGCACTCAAGGCCATGAACGATCAAGAAAAGTGGGGCTTCCTACAAGCACAAGGTGTGCTTCTCACCAACGATGCACCGTTGCATACGAAGGCGAAAGTCGCTCACATGTACCCTGGTCAAGGCAGTCAATACGTCGGCATGACGCATGATTTGTATCAGCGTTACACAGCCGTTCAACAGGTATGGGCGCAAGCAGACCAAACCATGACAGAAGTGTTGGATGGTGAAACCTTGTCAAGTTTCGTTCTTCGTTCCAACCTCTCCAAAGAGGAGCAAGTGGAAGCAGAGCACAAACTCAAGCAGACAGAATACACTCAACCGGCGATGCTCACTGCTGATTTGGCGATTGAGCGAGCACTGAACGACCATGGCCTCCACCCGGACATGGTCGCAGGACATTCACTCGGGGAATACGCGGCACTGATGGCCTCTGGCATCCTCGATATGGACGGTGCATTGCGTGCAGCTGCAGCACGGGGCACCGAAATGGGCGCCGTAGAAATCGATGACAAAGGATTGATGGCAAGCGTTAGCGCACCTTATTCTGAGGTTGAAGCCATCATCAACGCCATCGATGGTTATGTGATTGCAGCCAATAAGAATTCACCGAAAATGACGGTTATTGCTGGAGAAACAGCACCTGTGAAGGAAGCCATGGCTGCCTTTGAGGCAAAAGGATTCCAATCCATGCCACTCGCTACATCGCATGCATTCCACTCAAGAATTGTCGCACCCGCAAATGAGCCGTTGCGCCGGTTCCTCGAAAGCCTCGAAATCCGATGGCCATCGATTCCAATTACGGCGAACGTCGACGGTGAATTTTATCCGATGAATCCTTCAGATTCGGAGGATCTTGATGCTTCTAAGGAAGCAGTGCTGAGTAAATTAGCATTGCAAATGGCCTCCGCTGTTGAGTGGACTACACAAATCCAAACCATGTATGATGCCGGAGCAAGGGCCTTTGTTGAAGTTGGTCCAAAACGCGCTTTGAGCATGTTTGCCGCCCAAATTCTCGAAGATCAGCCGCATCTTCCTGTGATGACCAACCATCCAAAACAAGGTGGCATCGCATCCTTCCTCGCGGCCTTGGCCACAATGGCGCTTGCAGGACGGCCGATGCACTGGCCTGCATCAGATTCGCCGACCCTCACCGAAGCGTTCAGAGCGGGCCCGATTGAAGCACATCGCTCACAGCCACCCGCTCAAGATTTGAAATCTCGTGCCCGCCCACTCCCTTCGTCTTCGGTTACGGCCGCTCAACCTGTCCATGTGGTTCAGGCGTCAAAATCCACAGCAATGGATCCCGAACTCGCAGCACAAAAGGCCAAAGATGCGTACCTTGGTGACCGAGTCGCAGCCCTCTGTGGCTATCCTGCTCGATTCTGCCACGGCATGGTGAACCTCCGCATTGGCCTTGGTATGTCCGAAACAGCGATTGCTTCACTGTTCCAAACTGTTGCTTCTGAAGCAACCACGGATTCAGAAACTGATGTCAGCGGTGCAACAACCGTCGCTGATGTGGCTCGGTGGATTGTTCAGCCTCCATCGGCGTGGGCTCCTAAAACTTCGATGTCACGCATTGCCTCTCATTCCGCCCAAGGCCAATCTGTTGGCTTGGTTCACGACCCTATGGCTCGTCGCCGTGCTGATCCATTCGTTGTGACTGGGGTTTCATTGGGGCTGCCTGGAGGCGAACAGGTGTTCAATGAAGACACCTTTGAACGGCTTGTGCGCGGCGAAACGTGCATCTCAGAGGTCACCGATGAATACAAGCAACGGTTGCTTGACAAGAACATCGTTCGCCTCATCAAAGGCCGTGATGGTTCTGTGAACATGGATCAAGCCACCACATTTGGTGACATTCCACAACTTGCAGGCGTCAAAGGAGCGTTTGACTTGGCCGAAGAATTCGGTATTGATCCAAAGGTCATCCTCGCTTGGGACATCACAACTCAACTCGGTATGGCGGCAGGCCTCCTCGCTTTGCGGGATGCTGCCATCCCACTCACGCCCGTCGAACAAATCGGAAAGGGTGGCCTGCGCTTGATTCGAAACTGGCAAGTGCCTCAACACACCCGTGACCGCACAGGCATTGTCTTCGCTTCATGTTTCCCAGGTTTCCAAAAGGCCTTGATGCACGCTAAGACGAACGGTGATGATGGCGAAGGCAGGTTTGATCGTCGCTACTTGTTCCAAACACTTGCAATGGGTCATTCGCAATTCGCACAATACTCTGGCATTCGTGGTCCAAACACCATTATCAACCTCGCATGTGCCTCGGCCACAGCTGCCTTCGGTGTTGCTGAAGACTGGCTGAATGCAGACAGGGTTGACCGAGTGGTCATCATATCTGCAGACGATGTGACAGGAGACGACTTGTGGGAATGGATCGGCGGAGGCTTTGCAGCATCAGGTGCAGCGGCCACTAACAATGTGGTTGAAGAGACTGCACTGCCATTCGATCGACGAAGAAATGGCCTCATCCTTGGAATGGGTGCTGCCGCGTTCGTTGTGGAGCGTAATTCTGAGGCTGAAGAGCGCGGTGTGCAACCGATTGCTGAATTGCTTGGTGCAACCACGGCGAACTCAGCCTTCCACGGAACTCGATTGGATGTCGACCACGTTGCAGAAACGGTCGACAATTTCATGACCCAAATGGAACAACGCTGGAAGATTGACCGACACGACATTGCTGCCGATACGGTGTTCTTTTCCCACGAAACGTACACACCAGCTCGTGGAGGTTCAGCCCAGTCTGAAGTGCGTGCCTTGCGTGACACATTCACACACAGCACGGATAAACTCGTGATTGCGAATACCAAAGGTTTCACTGGCCATCCAATGGCCGTTGGAATTGAAGACGCAAGCATGTTCCATGGCATGAAAACTGGACGCATTCCTCCAATCGCAAACCACAAAGAAACCGATCCGGAATTGGGTGATCTCAACCTCTCGAAAGGTGGCGAATATCCGAATCTCAAGTATGGATTGAGGTTCGCTGCTGGTTTTGGTTCTCAAATGGCCTTGTCTCTTGTTCGCCGCTGGCCAGTCAAGGGTGAACGCATCGATGGTGCCAAATTCCTTGCTTGGAATCGGAACCTTGCAGGAACAGATGATGTCGTAATGCGTTTGCTTGACCAAAAGCTCGTGGCCTATGTTGATGGTGACAATAATTTGCACGGTGGTGTCCAAGGTGAGCCTTGGCCAATCACTGCTGCGTTTGAGGGGAAGCCATCCGTGGTTGCAGCGCCCGTCGTTGCACCAACACCTGCGGCTCCTGTGGCGCCAAAGCCACCCACAGCGCCAGCACCTGCGCCGACGCCAGTCAGCGTGCCGGCTTCTTCAGGGGGCTCGGATGCTCACCTCGTTGAAACAGTCATTGAAGTCGTTGTCAAGCACACCGGATATCCAGCTGATTTTGTTGAATTGGACCAAGACTTGGAAGGAGAACTTGGTATTGATACGGTCAAACAAGCCGAGATCATGGCGGACATCCGAGAGAAATTCAGCCTTCCAGTCGATGAAGAATTCATTCTATCAGACTACCCGACACTCAACCACATGATCGCCTACATTCAGCGAATGACTGGCGGCGATGTGGCTGTTGCCGCTCCGGCCATACCTGCTGCACCTGTGCCAGCCGCACCTGCACCTGTTGCTGTGAGCAAGCCAACCACCGCCCCAGTCACAGGAACAGTGGACGATGCATCGCTCAATGCTACGGTTGTTGAAGTGGTGGTCAAGCACACTGGTTATCCAGCAGACTTCATTGAGTTGGACCAAGATCTTGAGGGCGAATTGGGCATTGACACAGTCAAACAAGCCGAGATTATGGCTGACATTCGAGAACTCTTCAGTTTGCCATTGGATGAAGATTTCATTCTTTCAGACTACCCGACGTTGAACCACATGATTGGATACATCCAACGGATGCAAGGAGGCGCCTCTCCTGCACCTGTGGCCCCATCCACGCCCATTCCAGTACCGGTGCCAGTGCCAGTGCCAGATTCACAAACAGAGGCCCCTGAAACATCTGCTGCACCTGCGCCAATGGCCTCCAACAGCGACGTCGACTCCCAATTGGTTGAAATCGTCGTTAAACACACAGGTTACCCTGCAGACTTCATCGAAATGGATCAAGACCTTGAAGGGGAATTGGGCATTGATACGGTCAAGCAAGCGGAAATCATGGGTGACGTACGCGATGCCTTTTCCCTGCCTTTGGATGAGGACTTTGTTCTCTCCGACCACCCGACATTGAACCACTTCACCGCTTACATTCTTCGGATGAAGGGTGATGTGGAAACTCCTGAACCTTCAACGCCTGCAGCCGCCACACCACCACTTGCATCACCAACCACAACTCTTTCGACACCAACGCGCCGTTGGCAAATTGAAGTTGAAGCAGCAGAAGGGATTGGTGCCCCACTCTCCTTGGAAGGGACAGCCGTTGTTACCGACGATGGCTGGGGCATTGCAGAAGCGTTCTGCCAGCGCCTCGAAGCGGATGGCATGAGCGCAATCCGAGTTGGATTTGAAAGCAACATTCGCGACATGTCGATTCAACACGAAGGGAAGCGCACCGTGTACAGAGCAGATCCTGGCAATCCAGAGCATGTTGCTGCGGTGTGTGAGGCCTTGGCCGAGCACAACGTCACTGCCTTGCTGCACATGGCTCCGCTCAAACTGGCCAGTGCTTCATGGTCGGAAGATGCGACTCCTTCCACCCAGATTGCGCTTGCTGCACAAGGTTACTTTGCACTTCTCAAGGGTCTTGATTTGGGTCTTGCTAAAGCCGAAAAAGGCCTTGTAGCCTCCGTTACAGCGCTTGATGGCCGCCATGGAAACATCGGCGAGCGGTTCAACTCCGTGCAATGCGCTGCATCGGGCGTGACCAAGTCGTACGCATTTGAGCAACCACACATCCGTTGTCGAGCACTTGACTTGCACCCTGAACTCATCTTGGATCCAAAGGCTGCTGCGGATATGATTCACGAAGATCTGTTCACCTTGGAAGGAGAAGTCGAGGTCGGATTGGACCGAGATGGCCGTCGATGGGGCCTTGTGGCTTTTGCCGAAGACCTTGTTGAGGATCACCAACCGCTTGCCTCAGACGACACATGGCTTGTTTCTGGAGGTGGCTCAGGTGTGACAGCAGCGTCCATTATTGGTGTCGCTACGGCCTCGAAGAATGCGAACGCTCACTTTGCCTTGCTTGGGCGGTCGCGTTTGATTGAGCAAACAGAATCGTGGGTTCCTTGGAGCGAAGAGGCACTTGAGGCCGAACGCATGGCCCTTCGAGAACGCCTGGCTTCAGCAAGCGACTCTGGAAAGGTCACCATTGTCGAATGGAACACAGCATGGCAAAAATTCACCCGGAGTCGAGATGTCTACGTCACCCTCGCCTCGATTCAATCGACGGGAAATCAAGCGACCTACCATCCAGTGGATGTGATGGACCGAGACGGCATGATTGCTGTTGGTGAATCATTGGGTCGCAAAATCACCGGGTTGATTCATGGTGCAGGCCTTGAAGATTCGAAACTTGTTGGCCAGAAAGATTCCTCTGTCTTTGACAAGGTTGTCCGTGTCAAGATCGATGGATGGCAATGCATGCTGGCAGCCTGTGGGGCTTCTGGTGCAGAACACCCGCGATTTGCTGCGTGCTTCACAAGCGTTGCAGGCCGATTTGGAAACGGTGGTCAAACTGATTATGCGGCAGCAAACAGTGTTCTGGATGCTGAAATGGCTCGCCTCACCGCCTCAGGTGTGTGCCGGGCCGTTGCTATTGGTTGGACTGGCTGGCGCGACGTGGGTATGGCGACTCGTGGATCGATTGAAGCCGTCTTTGCAGCGGCAGGAATCGACACCCTCTCTGTCGAGCAAGGCGTTGAAATCTTCGTTGGTGAAGCCCTCGCTGGTGGAAAGCGCCGAGTGATCGGATGCGGTTCACTCGGAGCAATGGACAAATTCGATGCTTTCAGAGAAGCACCACTCCGCCTCCCAGCAGCGATGACGGCCGTGATTGCGGACCCTGAGCGATTCCCCTTTGTCGACAAAGTTCTCACCTTTAGTGAAGGCCAATCATTGGTGACGCAAGCTACGCTTTCTGCTGCCGACCACCCCTTCCTCGTTGACCATGCCATCGAAGGAGTGCCATATCACCCAGGCGTGATGGCACTGGAAATGTTTGCAGAATCGGCCCTTCTCTTGCGCCCCTCGACCTGCTTGGCTGGATTTGAGTCCGTTGAATTCGGCCTCCCTGTGAAATTGCTCAAAGGGGCTATGACGGTTCGAATTCATGCTGATTACGCTCGAACTGAAGATGATGTGACATGGGTCGAATGCCGGCTTGTTTCTGATTTGTCCAATTCGAAGGGTGAAGTGTTTGGTGAACGTGAGCATCACAAGGCCATGGTTCGATTGGTCGAGAAATGTGATGACATCTGTCCATTCCTGGAACGAGAAGTCCATGCTTTGCCAAACATTGGTATTCCTGCTCCTGGTGAAGTGATTGAAGGCCCCTCGTTCATCTATCGCCGGTACTTCCACGGACCACGCTTCCAGTCACATGGTGGTGTGTTGCGTGGCATTGGCGATGATGCCATGCCTGGTGCAGACGGGATTGCCTTGATGCGCCACCAATTGCCTGCGTCCGATCAGTTCGCTCACGAAGCGAATGGCGAATCGGTGCTGTTGGAAGCCCTTCCGATGTTGATTGAAGCTGGTTTCCAAAACGCTGGTCTCGTGGCGATGGAGGCAGAAGGCTTCTCTTCTCTCCCAATCGGTATTGAGTGGTCCTCAATGCTGAGGGTCCCAGATCGAGATGAACAACTTCGAATGCGCAGCCTTCTCATGGCCGTTGAAGAAGCTGGTGTCACCGTTCACGATGTTGTAATCGTTGGTGACGATGACGCCCCTGTGCTTGCCCTCAAAGGCTTGCGACTCAAAGGAATGGCGCCCGTCTCGAATTCGGATGCATTCCAATTGGACCGTTGACGAGGTTTGATGATGTCCGTGGAAGAACTACACCCCCCGGGTGTGAATCAACCACGAATGCTCCTGCTTCGCATGCCTGTACGTTCCTTTTCGATTGATGAGGTGGCATTGGCGAATGCCGATGAGGTGGCCACTTTTGCGATTGAAAAACGACGTGATGAGCATCTTTCTGGCCGTTGGTTGTTGGGGCAAGCCGTTGAGGCTTGGGGATTGGACATCGCCGGTTTGTCGGTCCATCGAACTGATCATCGAGCACCATACCTTCGACACATACCTGGTTTGTGGAGAAACACGCCCTTGCCGTCAATCAGCATCGGACACGCCTCTGGATGGGCCTTTGTGGCCATTATTGAGCATGGCTGGCGGATTGGAATCGATGCGGAATCTGCGAACCGTGGGTTGCAAGAAAATGCATTCAACCTGATGTGTAAGGGCGAAGAATTGCTTGCATTGCAGAACGCACCATCGCATGCAATCGAACTCTGGGTTGCCAAAGAAGCGGTGCAAAAAGCGTTGGGATTAGGCATGCATCTTAATCCACGCGATATTGGAATTCCAATTGGAGTTCCACATGCAACTATTACAATTGAAAATTTAAATTTGCAATTGGTAAATTGGGTTAACGACTCGATGCAAATGAGTCTTGCTTGGGGTCAATTTTCGCTCTCGATTCGAACCCCCGAGGATGCGCTTCTCGACGCCACCCGCGCAGCGATGCAAGAAGGTGAATGGGGCGTTGGTTGCAAGACCACTCGGGGCAATTGTTGATCAGCGCCAGAAGGCGTAACTGTCTCGGCTTGATTCCCAGGGCAGGCCGAGTTGGATGCCAATTTCCGTTAGAATGACGTAATTGAACAGCATGTAGCAAATGTAGGTCACTGCAAGGACCAGAAGAGATATGTTGATGATTTTCCGACGTTCTCTCTTTGCTTGATCAAGCGTGCAGATGCCTTGGTTTCGGAAGTAGAGCACCAAACCAATTCCCACGCTGGCAAGGGCTATGAGGCCCATAAGTGGTCTGAACCACGAATATCCATCATCGCCCCAGTACAATGTGTCTGAGATGACGGCGCCAGTTGATACGGTGGCGAGTCCAAACATCACCAAGACGACCGATGGTAGGCAACACATCGATGCAATTAACGTGGAACTTGCGATGACCTTCCAAAGCGACCGCAGAGGGTTGTCTTTGGTCGTAGCATACGCATCGCTCATGTTGCGAAGTCTGTGCTTCTGCTTTTGAAGTGATGTTTTGCTTCTCAAGCGAGGTTACGGATTTCCGGGGTCTGGTCGGCCACAATGAATTCAAGCATTGCAGCCCACATTACAAACTGGATCGACTTCTCTAATTCCGCTTGTCCTCCGACGGAACTGATCATGTTGTCGAGGGTGTCATTCGGTGAGTGGTAGGCGTCATAGTCATCGTCGTATGCGCCGAGGTGGAAGATTGTCTGAGCACCTCTGTCTCGAAACGTCACGTGGTCTGACCGGCCAAATGTGTCTTCATGGACATCCATAACCAAGTTGTCATGTTCATCCCAGTGTTGGTCACAACCTGCTCCATAAGTGCCGTCGATCCTCAAATCCATCGGCGCTTTGAGGATGTTCCTGTGCACATGGTCCATTACTTCAGTGATCGGCAGTTCGTCAACGGAGGGATCGTTGTCCGGTCCAGACCATGCGTGGTAGGGGAATGGCTCACCAGTGTCCTTCAATGCGGGCCACGAGATGCCCATCATATCCATGTTAATGTAGAAACGAAGCTCCTTGTCTTGAGGGAGGCAGTAATCACAGTCATTGTTTGCGAATGCATTGGAGCCTCGGAGCCCTTCCTCTTCAGATGACCAGAGGGCGAGGAATGTGTCGCATTCAACTTCAAGGTCAACAAACGCCTTTGCGTACAACATCATTGCCACAGTCCCTGCCGTGTTGTCATAGGCGCCTTCGTAGGTGCCTCCTGCGGGTGGTGATGCTGGAGGTGCGATGTCCATGTGCGCACCCATGCCCTGGACGCAGGTGTCAGAGCGTCCCTCTTTCCAAGCAATAATGTTCAACGATTCAGGTTGAGTTGGGTTGAGGTGGTCGGTCACCCGCATGATGTGAGTTTCATACCCAAGGCCTTCGAAATGGCCGTGGAAGAAACTAGCAGCTCGTTCAAACGCAGGGTTTGGTGACCCCATCCATCGGTTGATGTAGCCGCCGCACTCCGTTGAGTCTGCACATACATTCAGAATGAACTCCATCTTGTCGAACCACTCTTCGCCATTTACAATGGGCGTTCCGTTTTCCACAATGAGGTCAATGGTTGCTCCGCTGCCATCTTCGTACACGATGTTCAGGACGGTTGATTCGACATAGGGCGTTGTGAGGATCTTCCCGATCAGAATACCATCTTCCTGTACTTGGACAACGCCAAGGGGGACGATGCTGTTGTTCACAAACAGCAAGACATCTTGTTGAACCACAAGACGTGTGCCCTCTCCTTCGAGCGTGAACGTATGCCATTCACCAGCTCGCAACGGAAGATCACCTGCTGGGAGGAAATCGATTTTGAGGACATCGGCTTTTGTTTCACGATCGCTGTCAGCTTCGCCAAAACAACCGGCAAGCGGTGCGAGCATCATCAACGCAATCAGGCCAAAGGCTCGAACAGAGTTTCTCATGAGGGTCCCCGACTTTAGGGCGACCTCTTCCCCTCTTAGGGGTTCGCTTTCTTTGGAATCGCTGGACATAAGGTTCAGTGACTTTGATTTCGTGAACTTGATATAGGGTGACACACAGGCCACTATGTAACTGATAGTTCAGTAGTGGAAAGGTGAGTCGATGACGAGCGGTGAAGATTGGGAAGAAAAACTGGTTGAGCAACTTGTGGAAATGTTCCGAAACATGGGCATGGACATGGACAAAGAACAAATCCGCGGCATGATGGAACAGTTCCGCTCTCAGTTCGAAAACATGGGCCTCGATGCTGAAAAAATCGCAAAAGGCGATGTGAATTTCAATTTCGATCTTTCTCACTTGGCCAAGATGTTCCAGTCTGGAAAACCAATGGAAGACATTCTCTCCAACCTAGGCATGGACGTCCAAGTCGATGCCAGCCCTGTTGAAATCAAAGCGCCAAAGATGGATGAACCAGACGACATCATCAATATTCCAGCAAACGATGTTTACCTCGAAGGCTGGAACATGGCAGTGACGGTCGACTTCACGCTGCGCGGCGAAGTCGAACAAAGCGAACTTGAACTTGCCCTGGTTCGCCAAGGCAACCGCATCGAGGTCATCAAAGACACACTACAAACGCCACTTGCCAAAATAGACCTCCCGCATCAATGCGAAAACTTGGTTGAATGGTCGTTGAACAATGGTATCCTCGACATCACCCTCAAACTCACGCCACAAGGCTCTGCCGTCGAAGACGACGATACGGCCATTGAGGCACCAGACGTCAGCATCGATTTGGGTGATTCCGACGATGATGACGACGAAGACGACGGTGGTATCCCCATCTTTTGAAAACAAAATAAGGAAGTGAAAAAATGAGCAAAGTAATTGGAATTGATCTTGGAACAACAAACAGCTGCGTAGCAACCATCGAAAACGGAGAACCCGTTGTCATATCGAACGCAGAAGGCGCACGAACGACACCCTCTGTGGTCGCTTTTGCCAAAGATGGCAGTGAGCGAATGATTGGTGTCACAGCCAAGCGACAGGCCGTGACCAACACCGAACGCACCATGATTTCGGTCAAGCGTCATATGGGAACTGACTGGAAAACAACCGTCGACGACACAGACTACACGCCTCAAGAAATCTCAGCTTTCATCCTTCAGAAGTTGAAGGCGGACGCAGAAGCTTACCTCGGCCACGAAGTCAAGCAAGCCGTCATCACCTGCCCTGCATACTTCACCGACGCACAACGAACAGCCACCAAGGATGCAGGCCGAATTGCAGGATTGGAAGTGTTGCGAATCATCAACGAACCGACCGCAGCAGCACTGGCTTATGGCGTCGACAAAGGGGAAGACCAGACAATCCTCGTGTACGATCTGGGTGGCGGTACCTTCGACGTTTCAGTTTTGGAAATTTACCAAGTCGATGGAAACCCACAAATCGAAGTCAAGGCAACAGCCGGCAACAACAAACTCGGTGGCGATGATTTCGACGATCTTGTGATCGAGTGGATGGTCACTGAATTCAAGCGAGACACAGGCATCGACCTCAGCAAGGACGCACAGGCTATGTCCCGATTGAAGGAAGCAGCAGAAAAGGCCAAGATCGAACTTTCTGGAACTCAGCAAACACAAATCAATCTCCCGTTCATCACCATGCGCGATGGACAACCAGAACACATGGACATGACCCTCAGCCGAGCCAAATTCGAAGACCTCATCTCGAAACTCATTGAAGCAACAATGGGTCCAACTCGCCAAGCCATGAAGGACGCAGGCGTCAAGAAGGGCGATGTGGACAAAGTCATCCTCGTCGGAGGTTCAACCCGAGTTCCAGCGGTTCAGGAAGCCGTGGAAAAGGAAGCCGGAAAAGCGCCATACAAAGGCATCAACCCAGACGAAGCAGTGGCTATGGGTGCTGCACTGCAAGCAGGAATCATCGCTGGAGACGAAGGCGTCTCTGACATTCTTTTGCTTGACGTGACCCCACTCACCTTGGGCATTGAGACCCTTGGTGGCGTCATGACAACCATGATCGAACGCAACACCACCATCCCTGCCCGCCGCTCTGAAATTTACTCGACAGCGAGTGATAACCAACCAGCGGTGACAATTCACGTCCTCCAAGGTGAGCGAAACTTCGCTAAGGACAACGTGACCCTTGGTGAATTCACCCTGATGGGCATCCCTGCCGCACCTCGTGGTACGCCTCAAATCGAAGTGACCTTCGACATCGATGCAAACGGAATCGTCAATGTCAGTGCAAAAGACATGGGCACTGGCAAAGAGCAATCGGTCAAGATTGAAGCACAAACCTCGCTCTCTGAAGACGAAATTCAATCCAAGATTGAAGAAGCAGAGAAGTTCGCAGAAGAAGATCAACTCCGCAAGGCCAAGGTCGAACTTCGGAACATGGCTGACCAAGTTGTTTACCAAACTCGCCGAACCCTCGATGAATCGGCTGACAAATTGGATGATGCCGAAACCGATCCGGTCAAGGCTCACCTCGATGAACTCGAAAAGATGGTTCAGGACGAAGACGGTAAGCCGTTGGACATTGACGCCATCGATGACGCAGCCATTCAGGCCAAGGTCAAGGAAGTTGAGGAAGCAATGCACGGCGTGTCTGCAAAACTCTACGAAGCAGCAGCTGCAGAGATGGCTGAGCAAGACGGATCTGGCGATGATGGTGACATCAACGTTGGTGGCGACGACGTGGTCGATGCCGACTTCGAAGTCGTTGAAGACGACGAAGATTGAACGGCGAACTCTTGACGGTGTCGAGAGTTGACCTTATGTCGAGAAGTCGGGTGGCTGTGCTATGAGCGATGTTCCAATCCTGAAGGACACCGACCGGTCGACCGGTCGAGGTGCGCTTCAAAAGAACATTCAGGCTGCTTTGGCTTTGGCTGGAGCCGTGCGCTCGACGCTTGGTCCACGTGGGTTGGATAAACTTCTGATCGATGATGATGGACGCACCATGGTCACCAACGATGGCGTGACTGTTCTGGAATCGGCGAAAGTGGAACACCCAGTGGCGAAGATGATCATCAACGCCTCGTCGGTTCAAGATAAAATCGCACGAGATGGAACCACTTCGACCGTTTTGATCTGCGCAGAAATGTTGCAGAATGCATGGCACCTTGTGACGCAAGGCGTTCATCCTGCTACCATTGCTCGAGGCTTCCGTATGGCGGAAGAACACGCAAGATCGGAATTGAATGCCCTGTCATTCGCCTCAGAACGCTCCCACCAACTGCTTGCAACCAAAACCTGCTTGACCGGAAAGGGTCACGAAAGCATGCAAGCATTGCTGGCACAACTCGCCCTCGATGCTGCAGAAGCCGTCTTGGTAAGCACCGAGCGAGGGCCACAAGCCGACCCGACCCGTGTAAAAATTCTCCCGCAATCCGGTGGAACCATTGGTGATAGCAACCTCGTCACTGGCCTTGTGTTGGCCAAGAACAGGATTCACAAAGACATGCCCCGTCACATTAAGGGGGGCAAGATTTTGCTCATCGATGGAGGCATCGAACGTCGTTCAATGATGGGAAGTGTCAAACTCAACGTCACTTCAACGGGTGTGCTTGATGCGTTCAGAGCGAAGGAGACAGAATTGCTCGAACAACAGGTGACCCACCTCAAATCCCTCGGTGTTGACCTGCTTGCGTGCAAAGAGGGCATCGATGAGGATGTTCGGATGATGCTCACTGATGCAGGAATCAAAGCCTTCCGGCGGGTTGCCCGCTCCGACTTAGATTTGCTCGCCCGTGGCTGTGGGGCAACACTGGTTCACGATGTCAAGCGAGCCTCAATCGCAGACTTGGGCGCCTTCATTTCGAGTAAAAATGAAACATGGGCCGGAACGGTGCACTGGATCGTTGAAACCGAAGAAGGTGGAGCCACCTTCATTGCACGCGGCAGCACAGAAGCGGTGCTTGGTGAAGTGGAGCGCAGCTTTGCTGATGCGTTGGGTGTGGCCTGCCAACTTGTCGAAGACGCTCGGCTTGTCGCAGGAGGGGGCGCAACACAAGTGGCCCTTGCTCGACGGCTCCGACGGTATGCTGAATCCATTCCTGGTCGAGAACAATTGGGCGTCGAAGCGTTTGCCGATGCTTTGGAAGTGATTCCGCGTGTGCTTGCGGAAAACGCTGGTCTTGATCCAATTGACACTCTCCTCAACCTCGTGGCGGCTCAATCGAATGCGCCATCGTCTTCTTCCGATCACATTGGCCTTGATGTGATTCATCGTAAGCCAGAAAACATGCTTACACAGGGCGTTATCGAGCCATTGCTCATCATTGATCAAGGCATTACGGGTGCGACAGAAGCCGCCATTTCAGTCCTAAGGATTGATGATGTGTTGTGGGCAAAGCAAGACCCAGTCATGGCGGATGTTCCCGAAATGGAATGACCCACCAAACAGACCGATTGGTTTTCAACAAAGGATGGTCCTTCAAATAGGGGTTGATGGGACCTTTTGTTGATGGGAACCGAGAGTCAGATTTGCGTCGGGATTGATGACATCGCCATTCACTTTCCTCGTTTGTACATGGACATGAGGGATTTCGCTGAATTGCGGGGTGCTGATTTCGGTAAATTGAACAAGGGACTTGGCCTTGAAGCAATGGCCATTCCGGATGTTCATGAAGACACGGCAACCATGGGCGCAATGGCTGTCATGCAAATCATCGACCGAAACGGCTTGGATCCAAACACCATTGGACGAATGTACCTCGGCACCGAATCCGCACTGGATGGTGCAAAGCCAACAGCGACCTACATCGTCGATATGCTCACACAACGGTATGAGGAACGCTACGGTTCGGAATGCTTCCGAAACTGCGATGTTGTCGATATGACCTTTGCATGCATCGGCGCAGTTGACGCTCTTCACACCACCCTCGACTGGGTTGCACGGTCAACGGAACACGATGAGCGAGTGGGCATCGTGATTTTTTCGGACAATGCAAAATATGCATTGGAGTCTTCTGGTGAATACACACAAGGTGCCGGGGGCGGCGCATTGTTAATTCGACGAAACCCTCGGCTCCTTGAGATTCCAGATTGCATCGGTGTTTCCACGACTCCCGTCCACGATTTCTTCAAACCACGTCGCGAAGTGACCCTTCGTTCAGTGATTTCCAATGTTCTTCAGTTAGCCCAGGAAACTGGTCAAACCGTGAAAAAAGGCCTTGTCGACCGAATGATTCGCCATTTGCCTGAATCAACGGTTCGCAAACTTGGAATATTCTCCCACGGGGAAACCAGCGTCAGTGTCCACAGGGATGAACCCATTTTCGACGGCCAATTCTCCAATCGATGCTACCAATCTGCTGTTCGTCAAGCCTTCCACAATTTTGCAGAGAAAGCTGAGCGTCAAGGACGCTACACCCACGGTGAAGATGAGCGCATGACTGAACAATGGTCGAGGATTATCATGCACCTTCCATACGCTTTCCAAGCGAAGCGCATGTTCCCTGACATCTTCCGTCACGACCGAGAAGATACCGAGATGTGGGCTGCTGTGGCAGAGAAAATTGGTCCAATGCCCGCCTTCCACGATTCAGAAGATCAACAAATTATCGAGATTTGGGAGAAAGCAATGGATGGATACCGCCGCTCTATCTCGAAAACAACAGAGTACATTGATTTCCATCAGAGCCGAATCGAGAAGGGTCAGCGAGCAAGCAGTCTGATTGGCAACCAGTACACTGGTTCGATATTCCTTGCACTCATGTCCACCTTCGAGTCAGATTTCGAAGAAAACTGCAACCTCGACAACACGTTGTTCGGACTGTGTGGTTATGGTTCGGGCGCCAAAGCAAAGGTGTTTGAAGGCAAAGTGAGCCCTCGCTGGCGAGAGGTTGTCTCTCGTTGGCATTTGTTCGAACGATTGGCTGGTCGCATGGCGATTGATCACGTGACCTACGAGAACTTACACAAAGGCCTCCAAGATGAAAGCGTCGTCACACCTCAAGGTGAATTCGCTTTGGTTGAGATCGGCGATGAAGGCGTTGACGAAGGTGCACGCCGCTACCGTTGGATTGGCGCTTGAACTCAGAAGTCGAGCACGACTTTGCCGCAATCGCCAGCAATGGCCAGTTCGACTGCTTCAGGAAATGCATCGATGCTCATGCGGTGAGTGAGCACTCGCTCCACATCAATGGCACCTCGTTCCAACAGCGCGTGCATTGTGTCCCATGTCGACCACATCTTCCGCCCATTGATGCCTTTGAGGTGGAGGTATCGGAACACGACGTCGTTCATGGGAACTTCTGGTGTTGGGTTTCCGTACACCGATAGCACGTTGACATATCCACCCATTCGAGTGCTGTGAATTGTGTTTGCCAGCGCTTGTGGAGAGCCTGAGAACTCACAGGAATTATCCACGCCTCGACCATCAGTCGCATTGAGAATTTCAGCTACGACATCATGGTCCTTGCCTAACACCAGATCTGCGCCAAGGGATTTGGCTAAGTCCATTCTGTATTCATTGTCCCAATCCACAGCGATCACCTTGCTTGCACCCATTGCTTTTGCAGCATTGACAGCAAACAAGCCGATTGGCCCAAGTCCGTGAATCGCAACCGTTGCGCCTTCGATTGGACCACCAGTGAGGGTGTGAATCGCATTACCAAGTGGATCTTGGATGGAGGCATGACCGAGGTCAAGTCCGGCAGGAATCCTTCGAGCGTTGATTGCTGGGGCAACAAAATAGGGGCCAAATGCTCCGTTGATGTGAACGCCAAAAATAGAACCATTTTCACAAATGTGGGCGTTTCCTTCGACGCACCTCGGGCATTCCCAACAGGCAAAGTGGCACTCAATGGCCACAAAATCGCCGACAGAAGGCTCGGACACGCCCTCGCCTACAGCGACGACTTCACCGCATGTTTCATGGCCTGTGATGGTGCCCAGAGGAACGTTTTCTCTGCTCCATTGGTCCCACTTCCAAATGTGAATGTCCGTGCCACACACAGAGGTTGAGTGCGTTTTAACAAGCACTTCCCCATGTGAAGGCAATGGAACTGGATGTTCCTGTTTGGTGAAACCACCTGCTTCATCGATGGTTTTGGTCCAAGCCATCATGGTGTTCGGAATGGTCTCCATGCGCTCCCTCTTCGGGATGTTCAGCGAACCTACCTATTCATTCTTCGCTCATCATGGCAAGAACATAATCACTCGAAGGTTGAGGTATGTTGATATGGGAGGCGCGACGGCCTAAAAGCCCGTTGATGTGCATGAAGTACGTTGTTGTTAGCGGAGGCGTCCTGTCCGGATTGGGCAAAGGAGTAACAGCAAGCAGCATCGGCGTTTTGCTGAAAAGCGCTGGCCTGAGAGTCACTTCCATCAAGATTGATCCATATTTGAACAGCGATGCTGGGACAATGTCGCCGTTTGAACACGGGGAAGTTTTCGTTTTGGACGACGGTGGCGAAGTCGATTTGGACCTCGGCAATTACGAGCGATTTTTGGACATCAACCTCGGAAAAAATAACAACCTCACGACTGGGAAAATCTACTCGAAGGTCATCGAGGCAGAACGGAGGGGCGATTACCTCGGAAAAACAGTCCAAGTGATTCCTCATGTGACGGATGCGGTTCAAGAGTGGATCGAAGATGTCGCACACCAACCAGCAGACGGCAGCGGAGAAATCCCAGATGCATGCATCATAGAGCTCGGTGGCACAGTCGGTGACATCGAATCTTCGCCGTACATTGAAGCCCTGCGTCAATTCCAATTCCGTGTTGGAAGGGAAAATGTGACCTTCGTTCACGTCTCTCTTGTGCCCGTGATGGGCCCTGTTGGCGAACAGAAAACCAAACCAACCCAGCACACCGTCAAGGAATTACGAGGTCTTGGAATCACGCCAGACATCCTTGTCTGCCGCTCCACTTCACCGCTTTCTGTTGAAACCCGCGAAAAACTTGCAGCTTTCTGCCACGTATCCCCCCAAGCCGTCATGTCCACGCACGATGTGCCGAACATCTATCACGTGCCCTTGATGCTTCAGGAGCAAGGTCTATGCGAAATCCTTGGCGTAGATCACCGTGCAACCGACCTGCTCAAAGATTGGAAAACAATGGCTCACCACCTCGATACCCTTACCGAAGCAGTTCACATCGGAATGGTTGGCAAGTACACCAATCTCTCAGATGCCTATCTCTCGGTCATCAAGAGTCTTCAACACGCTGCAATGGCCGTTGACAGAAAATTGGTCATCGATTGGATTGAAGCGAGTCATCTTGAGTCTGACTGGGGCAACGAAGAGGAGAAAAAATCTGCATGGGACTTGCTGAAGAAGGCCGACGGTGTTCTGGTTCCTGGCGGCTTTGGTGACCGAGGCGTGGAAGGTAAAATCGCTGCAGCACAGTACGCTCGGACCACTCAAACCCCTTACCTCGGTATTTGCCTTGGACTTCAAGTGGCAACCATTGAATTCTGCCGAAACGTGCTCAACTTAGAGGGTGCAAATTCAACTGAATTTGACGAAAATGCGCCAACAGCAGCCGTTGTGTTCATGCCAGAAATTTCTAAGACGCACCTTGGAGGCACGATGCGCCTCGGTACCAGACCGACGCTTTGGCAAGTCGATGAATGCAAAATTCGAACCCTCTATGGCGAAGGGGAAGCGGTTGACGAGCGCCACCGCCATCGATACGAAGTCAACCCTGATCTAATCGAACGAATCGAGGCCGAAGGCTTGGTGTTTGTCGGTAAAGACGAGACAGGGCAACGCTGTGAAATCTTCGAGTTGACGGACCACCCATACTACGTTGGGGTTCAGTATCACCCTGAATTCAAGAGCCGACCCGGACGTCCAAGTCCACCTTTCTTGGGCTTGCTCAAAGCCTCAACTGGACAGCTTTGAAGGCAAAGTGAGCGAAAAAGATCGCCGTTTTGTTATTATGTACCTTCAAAATGTTATTATCAAGGTTCCTTGTGGATGAATCATGAACCGCCGAACAAACCAGAACCAGCGCAAAATTCGAATCCCCTCGGTCCTCAAAATCCGACCTAAGAAGGTTGTTGTTGCTAAGGAAACCCCTGACGCAAGTGCAGAAGTCGATGCATCGTGTCAAACTCGTGGCTGTGGTTGCGGCAATTGATTCGATCTTTCAATAGTTGAAGGCAGTCACGGCATCCTAATCTCCGCATGGTCACCCAAATACCGGGTTAATACTGATAAGCGAAGTCATTGACCGGCAGTTTACAGAGGGGGTGGGAGAGTGGAAGAGAAGGTGCATGTCCCTGAAAGAGGGCCGCTCATGGCTTGGTTCATCTCGTGTGTTCTCCTTACATTTTGGAACCTAAGTCGAGGGCTTAACCTCTGGGCTGGATACAATTTCGGAGGGGCTGTTATGGCTCTTTTAGCACTCTTAATCCTCTGGAAAGGGAAGGCACACCTCCCAGCTCTACCATTATGGATCGGCTATTTTGCGACAATGCTTCATTTCATCGGCGGGTCGTTAGGTGCTGCAGACAGTGGTCCTGGGCCTTTCTGCTTTGATGGAATGCAACCTGGTGAGTGGTTGTGTGCTGATGGTGTGAACGGTATGTACCACGTCCACCCTTGGTGGGATAAATTGGTCCACAGCATGAACAGCACGGCCATTGCCATTGCATGGTCGCTTGGTTGGAGGAGGATGTCTGAGCACAATGGTTGGCAACTCTCGCCTCGAATTGTGGCGTTCACTGCTTTCTCCTTGAGTGTCGCTATTGGCGTGGCGTATGAAGTGTACGAATTCTTTGGCAAGACAATGTTCCAAACGATTGACCAAGGCGGTTATGTCAACACAGCCAGTGACCTGGTAAGCGACATGTTGGGTGCGGGCTTGGGTGTGTTGTTCGCCCACTTCTACGATCCAATGAACAAAACCTCCGACAAAAGCGGCCAATTGTCACTCCCCACACAGGTGACGCTCACCAACAATGGTTCGATCCCACTCATGGCCATCGGTGCCGTTCTTTCATTGGATTTCCTCCTGTTGGGTGGTGGCCTTGTCAACTCGGACTACGACTTGATCGGACAGTTGATGCTTGGCGCCCTTGTAATCTCAGGATTGGTCGTCGCTCGTGGTTTCTTCCAAATCTCACAGGCGAACAAAGCGGATGCTTCGGAAGGTTCAGGAATGGTCTCCTAATCTCAAATTTAGGCTGGAATCGAAGTTTTTCATAGATTCATCCGGCAAACCGCCTCAACAATTCACCATTGACAAGCGTTGGTTCGTCCATTGTTCTCATTGGGTGCCCGCCTGGTTAGAAGGAATCTGTCTGCTGTTCCTTTTCCTTGCTCTGTTGCGATCTCTCTCAATCCAATGGAACGCTCTCTCATGAACCAGATTCACTGAAGAGTTTGCTTTCTTCGGCATCCTGATTATTCATCACGTCCGCCCCCTCTTGGTAATGCAAACCATACCAAAATTGGACTAAGAATTAACTGAACAAACAAACCTCCGGAAAAAAACAACCATCCCAAAACCTCCCCAAAGGGTCCATCTATGCCTTCAGATGATTCAAGGGGAATGTTCCACATACCCCAACCAACGAAGAACAACATGAACCCACTTACCCCGAGGGAGATCTTGTAAAGTGTCTTGATTCTTTTTTGTGAAATGACACCTTCGCTCAGCTCCTCCTCTGACTCGACTTCCTTCCAAACAGACTCCATACTCTGCCCCGGCTAAATCAAAAAATAAATCCTTCTCCGACGGCGATGCCCTCTGTACAGTATGCCTCTTACATGGATCTCAGCGTTCGCAACGGTTGCGAATAACGAGCACCCATCGTAACCTCATCGGTTTTTACCCCGAATTTTATTTCAAAATTAGAATCCGTAAATATTTTTACCACAACTAGGACAAATTTCTGTTTCACCATATGAGCACCGATGTATACGTATGCAAGGGGTCCCGTTGTAGTCGCATACAGCCACAAGGGTACCGTTGTATGCAGCAAACCGACTCCTTTCTGAATACAAATCAAATACATGCAGCCGGAGGACCCAACATGCGTTTGGAATGGCCCGTCTATGCATTCACTGCCAGTGTG
>Ga0209251_1000069_pt1 | contig 93067 bp, 86 predicted proteins | sample SaaInlV_100m_DNA_6_FD_184665 | JGI IMG/M metagenome (GOLD analysis project Ga0209251, IMG submission 184665) | Marine microbial communities from expanding oxygen minimum zones in the Saanich Inlet - Saanich Inlet SI073_LV_10m_DNA (SPAdes) (version 2) | ecosystem: Environmental > Aquatic > Marine...
AGGGAAAACCCGGTGCAGCGGCTCGACTTTCTCGTCGCAGAACTGTTGGATCCAGTCCAGCTTCGTCTGGAATTCTGGGTCGGTCGAGAAGTCCCATGCCATAGGAGCCACCCTGGCACGATCGTCATCAACATCAGCGACTCAGCTGATCAGGATGTACACGATGATCGCAGTTCGCAGCGGAGGCCAAGCGAGCTGGTGGTGACGATCGAACCTCCGGCTGGAGGCGAATGCAGTGAAGAACTCGTCTGAAGTTCCCCGATTCCGGTGGAGACAGTCGTGCCTGCTTCTGTGACGCGACGTTGGAACTCCTGGCTGACCGGCTGGTGAAGCGCTTCGAAAGCCGGGCTAGTTCACGAACTGGCGGAAGTTCGGCTTGCGCTTCTCTTTGAACGCGTTGACACCTTCCTGCGACTCGGCGGTCCCGTAGTACAGGTTGGTCGCGTACATGCCCATCCCTGCGATTCCGGCCTGGTGGGCCGTGTCCATGTTGAACGAGCGTTTGGCGATCGCAATCGCCGTGGGGCTCTTCTCGCAGATCTCTTTCGCCCACTGCTCAACGGTGGCGTCGAGTTCGTCGTCGGGTACGCAAGTGTTGGCAAGCCCCATCTCCTCGGCTTGCCGTCCGGAATAGCGGCGGCAGAGGTACCAGATCTCCCGAGCCTTCTTCTCGCCGACGACGCGAGCGAGGAACGTGGTGCCGTACCCGGCGTCGACCGAACCCATGGATGGACCGACTTGTCCGAAGATCGCCGACTCTCCACAGATCGTCAGATCGCAGATGGTCGCGAGAACGTTGCCGCCGCCGATCGCGTAGCCCTGCACCTTGGCGATCACGGGAACTGGAACGTCGCGAATCGCGGCGTGCATCTCTTCGACCGGCATGCCGACCGTGCCGCGCCCGTCGTACTGCTGGCCTTCGTGAACCGACTGATCGCCGCCGGTACAGAATGCCCGGTCGCCAGCCCCGGCGAAGACGATGACACCAACGTCAGAGTCGAAGCCAACGTGTCCGAAAGCATGAATGAGTTCTTCGCAGGTCTGGCCCCGAAAGGCATTCATGACCTTGGGCCGATTGATGGTGATGTAGGCAACATGGTCACGCTTGTTGACCGTGATATCGGTGTAGTCCATCGTTGTGTTCCTTGTCGTTGTTGTCGTTGTTGGGGGTGCAGTGATTCGGTGTGGCGACGGCGATTAGCCGGCCATGGTGAGGCCGCCGGACACGCTGAGGACTTGGCCGGTCACAAATTCGGCAGCGTCGCTCGCGAAGAAGAGCACTGCGCCGCCGAGGTCGTCCGGTTGGCCGATGCGTCCAATCGGAATGGACCGACGGAATGCCTCGCGCAGCTTCTCGGGGTTGGCAGCAGCATCGGTGACGCTGGCGAGGAGCGCCGTGTCGGTTGGGCCCGGGCAGACGACGTTGAAGGTGATGCCGTTGCGGGAGTGTTCGCGCGCCATCGTCTTGGAGAAGGCGACGATCCCGGCCTTGCATGCGGCGTACACCGCTTCGCCTGATGAGCCGACGCGGGCCGCATCTGACGAGATGTTGACGACGCGACCGACCCCTCGTTCCACCATGGCTGGCAGTACGGCGTGGTGCATGTTGAGCGCTCCGACCAAGTTGATGTCGATCAGGCGTGACCAGTCGTCGGGCTGGGTGTCGAGGAACGGCACGAACAGGTCCCAGCCCGCGTTGTTGACCAGGACATCGATCGGCCCAAGGTCGGCAACGGTGCGTTCGACGGCAGCGTCGACGGACGATCGTTCGGTGATGTCGCACGCGATCGCGAGGGCGTGAGAACCGTCTGCGGTGAGCGTTTCGGCGACAGCGTTTGCAGCGCCCTCATCTCGATCGAGGACGGCGACGGCGGCTCCTTCTGCAGCGAAGTGTCGGCAGAGGGCGCTCCCGATACCGCCACCGCCGCCGGTCACGATCACGGTCTTGCCGTCAAATCTACTCATTGGCTTCTCCTTCAGTCGTTGCGTTCGATGTAACATGATCTTGTCATAGTTGTCAGCCGCTGAACTCACTCGAAGTGGACTCCACATGCATGAAACACGTCAAGTTGGGAACGATTTCCATACAACTGATGGAAACGGTCCCCGTGGTGCTCGCTTCGAGTTGGCCAACCTCTTGTTCTTCCGTCTGTACCAATGCGCAAACTTGTTGCATAAAACGGGAACCAAGGCGGTGGAGTCGGAAGGGTTGACGACGCAACGTTGGGCCGTGTTGGGAGCGCTCTCGCGGCCCGAGTCAGCCGATGGCATGGCGGTGGGTGATCTCGCGAAGTTTCTGAAGGTGAGTCGGCAGAGTCTCGCCGGGGTGGTGAAACATCTCGAAGACGACGAGCTCATCGGAAGCGAGACCGATCCCTCAGATGGCCGGTCGCGCCGTATTCGACTGACCGCACGCGGGGCTGAGCGGTGGCATGCCCGGGCACTCCCGTTGATCGACGACTACTACGAACAGGCCGCCGCCGGTTTGTCGATCGAAGACATGAGCCACGCGTTGCACTACTTCAGTCGACTGCTCGAGAACATGACCGACATCGACAGCCGCGTTGAACTCAGCACACCCAACCACAACCCGCGAGGGGGCCAATGAAGATTGATCTGATGGTGGGTTCAAGCCGTTGGGCTGACACCGCAACCCTTGCTCGCGAGGTCGAAGCAGCGGGACTCTCGGGGATGGTCTTCACCGAAACGGGTCAAACCCCGTGGCTGAGTATCGCTGCAGCCGCCACGGCCGCACCTTCGCTCACCTACTCCACTGGTATCGCCGTCGCGTTCGGGATGAGTCCGATGGTTGCGGCATCGCTGGCTTGGGAGCTGGCCGACAATACCGGGGGACGATTCCGGCTCGGGCTGGGAAGCCAGGTCCGGGCACACGTCGAGCGTCGCTACGGCGCGGAGTTCGACCCACCTGTCGGTCGAATGCGCGACTACATCCAGGCGGTCAAAGCCACGCTCGCTGCGTTCCGAGGCGACGCCGATCTCGCCCACGATGGGCCGCACTACAAACTTTCGCTGCTGCCCGACCAGTGGCGGCCGCTCAGCCACGGTCACGGCGACATCAAGGTCGACGTGTCAGCGGTCGGACCCGCCATGTGCAAGATGGCTGGCGCGGTGGCCGACGGCATCCATGTCCATCCGGTGCACTCGGTTCACTACCTGAACACGCGACTGCTCCCGTCGGTCGCCGTTGGTGCAGCGGCGGTCGGACGTGATCCATCAGAGGTTGACCTTTTGATCCCGTCGATCATCGTGCCCGGTGACACGCCAGAAGAGCGAGCCGACTTGTTGACGCTCGCCCGGACCCGGATCGGGTTCTACGGAGCCACCAAGAACTACGCCTACCAATTCGACGATCTCGGTTTCGACGGTGTCTCGGCGGAGCTGAATCGCCACCTGAAAGCGGGCGATTCCACCGCGCTCGCGGCAACGATCACCGATGAGATGCTCGACGAATTCGCCATCGTCGGTCGCTGGGACGAGATTGCCGATCGGATCATCGACCGCTACGGCGGTGTGGCAGAACGCATCATCTCGTATCTCGCCGACGAAGACATCAAGCGTCGGCCCGAGAACCTCGCTCGATGGGGCGAGATTGCCGCTGCGGTGAGTTCCGACCACGTGGGTCTGCAACAGCGATCACCACATCGAGATGTGACCGAAGGGACGCCATGATTTTCAACGACGACCAACGACTTCTTGCCGAGACGCTCCGTTCGTACGCGCGCGAGAGACTGAAGCCCGAGTATCTGAACCGACCGGCGGGACGCCCGGATCAAACTTTGCTTGACGAGCTCGCCAATCTCGGCGTCTTCGGCCTGCTGGTGCCGGAGGAACACGGTGGTTCGGGCGCGACGTTCGTCGATGCCGGAATCGCTGGCGAAGAGTTGGCCCGCGGAGACTTCAACGTCTCGTCGTTCGTGCAACTGACGGCAATCGCCGCCACCGGGCTGAGGACCTGGGCGACCCCGACTGTCGCGGCAAGGTATCTGCCCAAGATTGCTGATGGAAGCTGTGTGCCAGCGATCGCCCTCACCGAGCCTGACGCTGGTTCCGATGCGGCCGCCATCTCCACAAAGGCAAGCGAGACCGATGGCGGCTGGCTGATCAGCGGCGAGAAATCATCGATCACCTTCGCTGGTTTTGCCGACGCGGCGATCGTTCTTGTCCGCACAGGTGGCCCAGGGGCAGCAGGAATCTCCGCATTCTGGGTTCCGCTCGACACCGACGGAGTGACTCGGTCGGTGTACGCAGGCGTCGGCGGCGAAATAATCGCTCGCGGCTCGATCGTTTTTGACGACGTCTTCGTGCCAGCCGACCACCTGCTCGGCGAAGTCGATGCGGGCTTCGCACAAGCGATGACCGCCTTCGATTTCAACCGCGCGGTGATTGCCCTGAGCTGCATCGGCGCCGCTTTCGAATCTCTCGACGAAACCGTCGACTACGCCAACACCCGCCACACGTTCGGCAAACCCTTGTCGTCCCGCCAAGCCATCACCCAACAAGTTGCCGAGCACTACGCGAAACTCCATGCAGCGCGCTCGGTTGCCTACGACACACTCACGCTCGCCGACCAATCGGCCAAACACACCACCGAAGCTGCCATGTCCAAATGGATGGGGCCGGCGTGGTCAGCCGATGCCATCCACACAGCGCTCCGCTTACACGGCTGGTCGGGCTACGGCAGCGATTTGCACTTCGATCAACGGCTCCGTGATGTCATCGGCCTCGAGATCGGCGACGGCACCGCCGAGATCATGAAAGCAATCATTGCCCGTGACCTCTTCGGAGTGCCAACGCACCGTTGACCGAAACGAAAACAACCACAGGCCTGAACCCGGCCACTCGACAGATCAGGGGAATGACCCAATGAAATCCCACCAGAACCGAAATGTCTTCTTGCCAGCTGAGCGGATCGCGGAAATGACCGCCGCAGGAGCGTGGGCCGACAAGACCATCTGCGACTTCTTCGATCAATGGTCGACAACCTGTCCGGATCGCACCGCCATTGTCTCCGTCGATTCCGAAACTGGGACGAGGCACAACATGAGCTTCGGCGAACTCGGTGAACTGTCTGACCGCATTGCAGCTGACCTGCACAGCAGAGGGGTGAGGCTCGGTGACGTTGTCGCTGCGCAGCTTCCGAACACCTATGAGATGCTGGCCATCACCCTCGCGTGTGCCCGCATCGGTGCGGTTGTCAATCCGCTGATGCCGATCCTTCGCGAACGGGAGCTCACCCACATCTTCACGATGACCGAGGCCACGGTTTTCTATGTCCCGGACACCTTCAAAGGATTTGACTTCAGATCACTGGCGAACGTCGTTCGCAAGCGGGTTCCGACTCTCGAGCATGTCATCGTCCTCGGAGCGAACGGATTCGAATTCGAAGATGAGCAGCGATCAACGCTCGAATACGACGCAGTGGACCCGAACGAACTCTTCCAGATCATGTTCACTTCCGGCACGACGGGAGAGCCGAAGGGGGTGATGCATACCGCCAACACGCTCTTTGCGAATATCACTCAGCTCGCGGACCGTTTCGAGGTCACGCAAGACGACGTCATTCTCTGTCCAACGCCCACTGCTCATCAATTGGGATTCCTGTTTGGCGTCCTGCTGCCCTGCGTGACGGGCGCAACGGTGGTATTTCTCGACACTTGGGTCACCGAGAAGGCAGTCGACCTCCTCGAGACCGAGTCGGTCAGCCTCTGCATGGGTGCCACTCCGCTCTTGATGGACATCAGTTCCTTCCCCGAAATCGAGCAACGCGATCTGAGCGCGTTCCGCCTGTTCGTCTCGGGCGGCGCGCCGATTCCGTCGGCCCTGGTTTCTCAGGCGAAGGAAAAGCTGAGCGCCAAGATCGTTTCGGTTTGGGGGATGACCGAGGTCTTGGCGGTCACGACCGTGAAGCTTGACGACACGGACGATCTTGCCGCCAGCACCGATGGTGTTGCCACGCCACATACCGCAGTGTCGATCGTCGATGGGAATCGGCAGCCCGTGCCGTCTGGGACCGAGGGGGTACTCGAAACGCGTGGGGCGACACTCTGTGTTGGCTATTTGAAGAAGCCTGAGTTGTTCGAACTGCGCGACGGCTGGTTTGACACCGGTGACTTGGCTCGGATGGACGATGACGGCTACATCCGTATCACCGGTCGAAGCAAAGACATCATCATTCGCGGTGGCGAGAATATCTCTGTGGTGGAAATCGAAGGGTTGCTGTTTGAGCATCCTCGCATCGCGGCGGTCGCGATCGTGGCGATGCCAGATCCGCGGCTCGGTGAGAGGGCGTGCGCCTTCGTACGTTTGGTTGATGATGAGCCGCTGGCGCTCGACGAGCTTCGGGACTTCTTGCTGGATCAGGGAGTCGCCAAGGTCTATGTACCTGAACGCCTCGAAGTCATCGAGGAAATGCCGATGACCCCCACCGGCAAGGTGCAGAAGTTCACGCTGCGAGACATCGCTCAGTCCTTTGTTGCGGAGTAGCAGTGTCGGGCGTTTGCGAAGAAGCCACTGAGGTGAAGGACAGGAACTGACCATGAGTGAGACAACGATCAGCGCTCACGAGGCGCTCGCCACAAGGCGATCAGTTCGTCGGTTCCTCGACCGTCCGGTGCTGCAGGAGTCGGTGCTCCGAATCCTCCGCGGAGCGGCCCAGTCTCCCAGCGGTCACAACATTCAACCGTGGAAGGTGTACGTGGTCAGCGGTGTCACCAAGCAGAAAGTGACCGATTCCATCCTGGACGCCGTCGCCAACGATCCGGAGGAGATGCATCAGCCGGAGTTCGAGTACTACCCGTCCGAATGGTTCGAGCCGTATCTCGGGCGGCGCAGAGAAGTCGGATCGGGGCTGTACCAGTGCCTCGGCATTGCGCGTGACGATCACGAAGCAAGGACTCGACAGATGAACGAGAACTTTCGCTTCTTCGGAGCCCCCTTGGGCATGTTCATCACCTTCGACAGGCGCCTCGCGACCGGCACCTTCATGGACATCGGCATGTTTCTACAGAGCATCTTCATCGGCGCGCGAGCGGAGGGACTCGATACGTGCGGGCAGGCCATCTTCACCTGGTATCACCGGGTGATTCGCCAACATCTTCCCATCGGTGACAATGAGTTGCTTGCATGTGGTCTGTCGCTTGGGTTCGCGGACCATGACGCACCAGAAAACGGACTGATCGCGAGCAAGCTCTCCGCCGAGTCGTTCACGACATTCCTGGACTAGATCCGTTCACCGGCGTCGCTCGCACGTGGCGCACATCGACTCCGTTGCCAGCGTCGGCAGCATCGAGTTCATTGCGGAAGTCGGCGGCGTTGATTGGAGCGGATGACGGGAATCGAACCCGCGTATTCAGCTTGGGAAGCCAGGCTTACAGCCCTTTGATATCCCCCTGATATGACCACCGAGAGCGTTTAGGGCCTCTTGCTGAACGAGTCGATAGCAACTCCCAAGAGCAAGGTCGTAGTTGCCAGCGCTGCCCCACCAAGAAGGGCGTCACGCTTCCTCAAGCTCAGCGAGTCGCTGACGTAGGTCCTTCACCTCTGACGGGGAAGCCACTTGGCCATATACCGCAGCAATCATCTGACACTCGGGGGCAGCGCGTGGACAAGGGCCGCAACCCTTGTCACGCAGGTTCACACCTTGATCCAGCCGGTGGTCCCGTGAAAGAGAGTTGCACCTCGCTCAAGAGCTAGTTTTCCATCCGCTCTCCGGGCCCACCGGGGTAGCCAGGCTCGAGGATAAAGATGGGATCGGCATCTGGAGGCAAGATGAATGTGTCAATAAGAATGGCATCTTTATCGCCGAGGTTAGCCGCGGCCATGGGTTTGTTTGGCGGCATGTAATAACACGTGCCTTCAGGGAATAACATGGGCTCTATTCCCTCCGCAAAGTCGGTGATAGTGCCCTCAATGACACACGTGTGACCTCCATATTGATGCACGTGTATGCCCACGCGAGTTCCTGCCTTGCGAACGCCTCGCTCGACCAGGAGCCGGTTTCCGTCCGCATCGATGGTGTCTAGCATGATTTCCACACCTTGAAGTGGTAAGAGTTCTCCGTCAGGGCGCTCGCCGTTCAAGGTAGTCATCTCACCGAAATACTCAAGCGGGTTCTCAATGACTTCATACCCTGGACTATCGGCTGCGGTGGATGCCGGGTTGCTGGCCGGCTCGCCGGCGCACCCACTCAAAGTGAGCCCGACTGCGGCGATAAGTGGCACGGCTAATTTACGTTTGGTATGCATTGGCGATTGTCCTTAAATCTTATGTGTGATGACGCTTCGATAGTCGGCCATTCGTCCTGCAAGTAGTCCATTGGAGCGGTCTAGGCTGACGGTGTAGCCCCTATCAGTCACCTAGCCAAGTATCTTAGAAGGCGCTATTTATGCCCATCTACCAGGGGCTTAGAGCGGATGACGGGAATCGAACCCGCGTTCTCAGCTTGGGAAGCTGATGTTCTACCATTGAACTACATCCGCAATGGCCCACAGACTAGCGCCGTCAACGTCGAGGCACGAAGTACATCGACGGTCCGTCCGCCAGCTGAGTTGAGTCGCTGCGGGGCCGTTCACTGCGTGGGCGGTGTGTCGCTCCAACGCTCGGTTTGTCTCATTGCCGCGGCAAGCGCGACGGACTGAGGTGCATTTGATGCCTCGTGCCCGGCGATCACGCCGAGGCGGTCTGCATCGCCACGGTTCTGGCTCAGCTTGCGTTTCCCCTCGAGCCGGCTGATCTCGATCTCGATGCCAACGACCGCTCGCAATTGGCCGTCGATGAAGTCCTCCGGAGCATCGTTGGTGGCCCAGACGGGTGCACTGTCAGTCCGCAGCGATTCGTGATGATCGGTCAGCTCGGTCACCATCTGGCGCACCCAGTTGGCGTCGTCGTGGACGCGGGCGACGCCATGGGCATGGACGACCTCGTAGTTCCAGGTTGGAACGACGCTCGGGTTGTCGACCTTCGAGGGGTACCAGGACGGCGATGCGTATCCATCGGCCAATGGAACGAGCACGAGCACATGCTCACCGTTGAGTTGCATCCATTGGGTGTTGGCCCGAGCGAAGTGACCGCGTAAGGATCCCAGATCTCCCGTCTGCCGATCGAGCAGCAGCGGGATTCCGCTTGCGGCGAAGGCGTCAGACGAGCGGGAGATGACGTGTCCAAACGCCGCTTGCTTGATCAGATCGTGCAGCACTGGGAGGTCCTCGACGCGGTTCGCAGGCGGGTTGTACATGATCGGAACGTAGCGTTCTCTTCGTCCTCGCGGTCGGCTGGGTATCGTGGCGACCGTGATCCTGTCTGACCGCAACATGCGCGAACAGCTCGAAGCTGGACGCATCGTCATTGACCCGCTCGATGACTCGCTCATCCAGCCCTCGTCGATCGATGTTCGCATCTCGAACATGTTTCGCGTCTTCCGCAATCACAGTCGTGGTGTCATCGATGTCAAGCAGGACCTAACCGACCTCACTGAACTGATCGAGATGCCCGAGAGCTCAGACGGCCGCGACACCGATGCGTTCATGCTGCACCCTGGTGAGTTCGTGCTCGGCTCGACGTACGAGCGAATCGGCATGCCGGATGACCTGGTCGGCCGTGTCGAAGGCAAGTCGAGCCTCGGCCGTTTGGGTCTGATGATTCACTCGACGGCAGGGTTCATCGACGCGGGATTCGATGGGCACATCACCCTTGAACTCGCCAACGTGGCGAGCCTGCCAATCACCCTGTACCCGGGAATGAAGATCGGCCAGATCAGCTTCATGGAGATGACGTCGCCCGCCGACAAGCCGTACGGCCAAGGCGCCGCCGGCTCCAAGTACCAAGGCCAGCGCGGGCCAACGCCGAGCCGGTACTTCGAAAACTTCAGCTGAGGACGAGTTGGTGCCTGGCACCAAGTCGTGCTAGTCGGTGTAGGGGCGGGCCTTGACGGGCTTGCCGCGCATCGTGGCCCGGTCCATCGCGTTGATCACGCGCTCAACGTCATCCTTCGGTACGCCGACCACTGAGTGCTGCTCGGAGATGCGGATCGGACCGATCTGGCGGCCGGTCAGCCCGGACTCGTTCGCAATGGCGCCCACAAGGTCACCAGGCCGCACGCCAGCCTTGCGGCCGAGGCTGATGAACACGAACGCAGTATCGGAGTTGTCGAAGTCACGCTTCTTGCCGGTGCGGTCATCGCGGTCGAACTTCTTCTTGCCCTTGGACTTCTTGTCGTCCCACTCGCGATCATCACGATGGCGGCCCTTGCCGTCAGCGCGTTTGTCCTTGAAGTTCTTGCTGCGATCGTTGCGCGCCGAGGCATCAGGGATCTCGCGCTCATCCATCACAGCGCCACGCGACTCGTGCACAAGCTTGATGGCAGCGAGTGCAATGTTGCGATCACTGTCTTCGCCGGCAAGGGCATGCAGCACCTTGTTGAAGTCCTCGAGATCGACCGAGGCCAGGGACTCACGAATCTGGTTCACCGTGACTTCGACTTGACGGGCCCGCAGGTCCGCGACGCTGGGCACCTTGGCGACCTCGATGGTCGTCTTCATCAGGCGCTCGATATTGCCGAGCTGGCGGCGGTCGCGCGGGTCAGCAAGTGTGATTGCGGTACCTTCGCGTCCGGCGCGACCGACACGGCCGATGCGATGGACGTAGCTCTCCGCCGCTGCCGGAACGTCGTAGTTCACGACATGGGTCAACGTGTCGACGTCGAGACCGCGGGCGGCGACATCGGTTGCGACGAGCAGTTCAGCGGTGCCGTCGCGCAGGCGCGCCATGACGCGATCGCGCTGGGTCTGGTCCATGCCGCCGTGCAACGCCTCGGCGCGATAACCGCGCAAGCCCATGGTCGCGGTGAGCTGGTCGACATCCATGCGAGTTCGGCAGAACACAATGGCGGCGTCGGGGGTCTCGATGTCGAGGATGCGACCGAGTGCATACGGCTTGTCGTTGCGCTTCACGTAATACACGCGCTGGCGGATGAGCTTCTGGCTCTCCTGCGTCTCGGCCTTGCCGATCTTGATCTTGTGCGGATCACGCTGGTGGCGCTTGGCAATCGAGTTGATCCGCGGCGGCATCGTGGCCGAGAACATCACCGTCTGGCGATCATCGGGCGTGCTCTCAAGAATCGACTCGATGTCGTCGGTGAAGCCCATGTCGAGCATCTCGTCGGCTTCGTCGAGGATGACCGTCTTGATCTGATCGAGCCGCAGCGAACCACGACCAATGTGGTCAATGGCTCGACCCGGCGTCGCGACCACGACATGAGCACCACGATCCAGAGCACCGAGCTGACGACCGATTGGCTGGCCGCCGAACACCGGGACCACCTTGGCACCGAGCTTCTTGCCGTACTTTACGATTGCTTCGCTGACCTGGACAGCCAGTTCGCGAGTCGGCGTGAGCACGAGCACCGACGGTGCATCTGGGAAACCGGGCTCGATTGCATTGAGCGCCGGAAGGGCAAATGCAGCGGTCTTGCCCGTGCCTGTGGCCGCTTGGCCGAGCAAGTCTTGGCCAGTCAGGAGAGCCGGGATGGTTTCGCGTTGGATCGGCGTCGGCTCTTCGTAGCCGAGGTCGTTGAGCGTCTGCACGAGTTCGGGACGCAAACCGAGCGCAGCGAAGCCGCTCGGAGCCGGCGTGTGGGGCTCCGCTGCAGCTTCGACCTTTACGTCGGCGGTTTCGGGCTCCTCGACACGTTCGGTGTGGACATCAGCGATTTCGGCAACGGCTTCGGTATCAGCGTCCTCGGTGGCCGCATCGTCCGAAGAGTCGTCCGATCTGGTGGTCTCGGAGCGTTGCTCGAATCCCGCCATGATCTCGGCGATGTCCTCATCAGCGACATCGTCGGTGCTGACGTCGTCAACATCGACGGCAACGAGGTCCGCGTCAGCAATTTCGATGACGTCCTCTCCTGTTACCGAGTCAATGTCAGGCGTATCGGTGCTGCCATCAGTGGCTGGTGCGAGCCGGGTGATGTCGACGAAATCAGGTTCGGTTCGGTCGGTGGGGTTTGGCTGCGCCCAGCTGCCAGTGTCGTCAGTACTCATCACATTGCTCCTCGAAGAAGGAAACAACGATACGGACCGCGACTCAGAACCGTCGTTGACCCGTTTGCGCAGTCGAGTGCTCGGCCGGCGTAGTGGAGCCGATGCGTCTCAGACGGAGGTCAATGGGCCATCGTCAGGCTCAGCGGCCTGCTCGCTGTCGAGCAACGGTGATTCGCCCGCATGGAATTCCGCTTCGCCCGTTTCGATGGCTTCGAGCAGGTGGATCGAAATGTCGGCGACCTTGACCTCGTCCTCTTCCTTGCCAGCGGCCTTCACGCCATCGTCGAGCATGATGTAGCAGAATGGGCAGGCGGTCGCGACGCGCGATGCGCCGGTGGAGATGGCCTGCTCGGCCCGCTCGTCGTTGACCTTGACGCCGGTGTTCTCTTCCATCCACATGCGGGCGCCACCGGCGCCACAGCACATGCCCTTGGTGCCGTTGAGCGACATCTCGACAACCTCGATGCCCTTGATGGCACCAACGACCTTGCGTGGAGCGACATAGACGTCGTTGTGGCGACCGAGGTAGCAGGAGTCGTGGTAGGTGATCCGCTCTTCGAGCGTGGCCTGGCTCACATCGAGCTGACCCGATTCGATGAGCTGCTCAAGCAACTGCGTGTGGTGAATGACTTCGTAGTTGCCACCGAGTTGCGGATACTCGTTCTTCAACGTGTTGAGGCAGTGCGGGCACTGGGCGATGATCTTCTTGACACCCATCTCGTTGAGCATCTCGACGTTCGGCTGAGCGAGCATTTGGAACAGGTACTCGTTGCCCGAACGACGAGCCGAGTCACCGGTGCACATTTCTGATGGACCAAGAATGGCGACGTCGATGCCAGCGCGCCGCAGCAGTTTGGCCATCGACTGGGTGACCTTCTTGTTCTTGTCGTCAAACGAGCCGGCGCAGCCAACCCAGTAGAGGTACTCGCTCTTGAGCGCTTCGCCGGGATCGACAATGTCGACGAACTCGAGCCCTTCGGCCCAATCGCCACGCTCGCCCTGGTTGAGGCCCCACGGGTTGAACTGGTTCTCCATCGCCCGGTAGGCGTTGCCAAGTTCAGCGGGGAAGTTCGACTCCATCAGCGACAGGTAGCGCCGCATGTCGAAGATCTTGTCGGTGATCTCGATATTGACCGGGCAGATCTCGTCGCACGCCTTGCAGGTCGTGCAGGCCCAGATTTCTTCGGCCGTGATGCGGTCGAACAAGTTGTTGGCCGGCACGGTGATCTCTTTGTCCTCGCTCAGCGGAGGACTGGTGGCCGGAGCACCCGAAGCGGCCATCACGGCGCCGGCCTTGAGCACGATCTCACGCGGGTCGAGCGACTTGCCCGTGGCATGGGCGGGGCACACCGATGTGCAACGGCCACACATCGTGCAAGCATCGAGGTCGAGCAGTTGCTTCCAGGTGAAGTCCTCGACAACCGAGGCACCGAACGACTCGAGCTCGGTCTCCATCAGGTTCGGCATCGGGCGCATGGCACCCTTGGGACGGTCCTTGTCCTTGAGGTACATGTTGATTGGCGACGTGAAGATGTGACGCAGCATCGTGATGGGCAAGATCGCAAGGAAGGCAACGAACGCGGCGACGTGGCCAATCCACCACCACTGATGCCACACCTCGAGGCTGCTTTGTGACCAGCCGTCGACGAGGGTCGACAGCGGGTAGCCAATGAAGCTCCACTGCTCGTAGTCCGGGCCACCTTCGAGGGCGATTCGGAACATTTCGGCGCCGAAGCCGGTGACGCCGATCGCAAAGAAGACGCCGAGGATGATGGCGTGCTCGGGCTTGCTCTTGATGCGGATGCGGTACGGCCGCTGCACGTAGCGCCGCACGATCGCCCACACAATGCCGCCGAGGAACACCAGGCCGGCGAGATCGCCGATGAAGGCGTAGGCCTTGTACGTGGTGCCGTGGAGGAACTTGAGCTGCTCGGGAAGCTGGTGGTCGATTTCGAGCACGGTGGTGACGCCGAGCAGCACGAGGAACCCGAAGTAGATCATCGAGTGCATGAGGCCGGCACCCGCATCGCGCAGCAGGGTCTGCATGTAGACGCCTGCGCGGAAATCCTTGAGGCGCTGCTTGGCGTTCTTGGTCGTGGTGCGCCGCTGTGACGGTGCGCCGCGCTCCCAGTTCTTCATCCGGAAGCTGAACATGATGCCGACCCAGATGAGCAAGACCGGGATGACGGTGTAGAAGACGATCTGGATGGGTCCGGGGATATTCACGAACACGGTGCGGTGCACCGCGTTGTCGTTTTCCCACTTGGTGATCTGGGGCAAGATGCCCGAGACGAGGGTGAACAGGGCGACAGCAGTGAACAGAACGAGCGCGAGTTGGTTCGGCTTGAACCGTTTCGGGGTCGTGTCGGCCTCGGGAGAATCAGTGGCAGCACTCATGCGCCCGCAAATCTACCCGCGAGCAACCACGCGCTTCATTTCTGCTCAGAGTTGCTCGTGACTACCCGCGCAGATACGCGAGACCGTGCAGGAAGAACTCGACAGCGCGACCGAGCGGTTCTTCGACGATGTCCAACTCGGCAAGGGTCAGCGTGGCGCCGAACGGAGCGGTCCAATACTCGGCTGGTCCCGGACGTTCCGGACCCCACGGGCCGACATGCAGGTAGGGCTCGTTGAGGCCACCATCGCCCGCGGCGGCCCCGAGATTCAGCCGGACACCCGGCTTTGCGGCAAGGTCGATGCCGAAGTCGAAGTGCTCGGGCCACAGCCGGCCCACCGACGCCTCGGCGCCGGGGATCGACGCAACTGCTTCTTCCATTGCGCGTTGGCCAACCAGATACCACTCGCCGAGCACCGACGACGTGACGCTGTCCAAGATGATGAGTTCGTCAGGGTCCCCAAGCGGTGGGGTGTCACCGCCCACCCAGAAGCCGGGGTCAGGCTCGAAACCAATGGCATTGCACAGCCCGCGGATGGTGTTGCCGACAACAATCTCGACCTGTGTTGTTGCGACCAACTCGCGGACGTCGTCGCCAACGACGCGCTCGATGAACATCGAGCCGCCGACAAGGCGGACACGTTCGCGCTGCGGGCCAACCGGGGGTGTGCCAAAGCCGCCCGGCAACGGGACGAGGTCAAACAGTCCGTCGTGACGGAACCGGGCCTGACCGAGGACATGGGTGGCGAGCCGTTGCGCGACGAGCCGCTGCTGCTCCCAGTTGTCCGGCAACGGATGAAAGTTCATCGCGCCAGTCTCTCAGACTTGCAACGCCGCCATCGCTGCGACGCGACCATGTCAGCCCGTGTAGGTGCGATCCATGATCCGAATGCGGGACGCAAGTGAACCCATCAGCTTGTGCGCAATCGAGGGCACCTCGTCGAGCACGTTGATGAACCGGCGTTGGTCGATGACCAGCAGGGTGCAATCCGTGGCACACACCACCGACGCGGTACGGGGCCCGTGGTCGAGCAGCGAGAGTTCGCCGACGACGTCGCCGTCGCTGAGCGTGGCGATCTTGCGGTTGTTGCGCTTGATCGTGACCTCGCCCTTGAGGATGACGTAGGCCTCGCGGCCCATATCGCCCTGGTCGACGACAACCGAGCCCGCCGTCATGGTGATCTCGTCGGCCGCCTTCGCGACTTTTTCCAGCTCCTTCTTGCTACACGCGCTGAACAGCGGGACGTTCTTGAGACTGTTGAGTTGCGCTTTCATGCTGGCCATTCCGGCCACACTAGACGCAGGTCGATGTGTCGGGTGTCACCGATAGCACGCGCGGGTACCTCAATGGCTCTGCGAGCAAGCGGTGACGAACTCAGAATGTGATCAGCGGGGCGAGGTAGTCATCCGGGGCCTCGTAGCCGAGCAGGTTGAACACCGTCGCAGCAACGTTGGCGAGGCCATGGGCGGCGCCCGGCTGGCCATCGGCCATGTGGTACTCGCCGTCATAGTTCGGGTCGTGGATGGCGAACGGCACCGGGCTGAGCGTGTGGCTGGTCTTCGGCGATCGGACGCCGTCTTTCTCTGTGTACATCACATCGGCGTTGCCGTGATCCGCGGTGTACACGAGCACGCCACCGAGGTCGTCGATCGCCGCAACGAGCTGCGCCATGCACTCGTCGATCACTTCCATTGCTTCGACCGTGGCGTCCAAGTGGCCGGTGTGGCCGACCATGTCGCCACTCGGAAAGTTCAGCCGGCCGAACCGGTACTCGCCTGAGCGGAGGAGATCGATCGTCTCGGCGGTGATCTCGCGTACCTTCATGGCGGGCGTGGTGTCGAACTCGACGTTGTCGGATGGGATCTCGATGTAGGTCTCGAGCGACTCGTCGATGTAGCCAGACTTGTTGCCGTTCCAGAAGTAAGTGACGTGGCCGAACTTCTGGGTCTCACTGATCGCAAAACTCTTCACTCCTTCCGCGCAAAGGAACTCACCCATCGTTCGATCGATGGCAGGCGGCTCTACCAGGTATCGCTTCGGGATGAAGGCGTCGCCGTCGTACTGCAGCATCCCGGCGAAGAACACATCAGGGCGTGGCTCGGCGTTGGCGCCGGTGCGGTCGAACACGTCGAAGTCGTCTTCTTCGAACGCGCGGGAGATCTCGATGGATCGGTCGCCGCGATAGTTGAACAGAATGACCGTGTCACCGTCGACGATCGTGCCGACCGCGCGTCCCGCGTTGTCGCCGACAACGAAGCGTCCGAGGTACTGATCGCCCTTGTCGGTCTCGGCGTACATCGTCTCGACGGCCTCAGTCGCTGAGTGGAACACCGGACCTTCGCCGTGAACGTGGCACATGTAGCCCCGCTCGACCATGCCCCAGTCGGCTTCGTAACGATCCATCGTGATCGTCATCCGGCCGCCACCGGAGGCAATGCGGAAGTTGCGACCCACTCCCGTCGCGTTGATCTCGGCGAGCACGGCCTCGGTGTCTTGAATGTAGGCGAGCGCGGAACGGGCGGGGACGTCGCGGCCGTCGTGGAGAATGTGCACCGCACAACTCGTCACACCCTCGTCAGCCGCGCGCTGCAACAGCAGATACAGGTGTTGGTTGGTCGAGTGCACGCCACCGTCGGAATGCAACCCGAGGAGATGCAGCGTGCCCGCCCGGTCACCGACGCATCGCGTGATGGCCTGTTTCCACACGTCGGTCTCGAAGATCGCACCGTTACTCAATGCCTTGTTCACGAGCTTGGCGCCCTGCGCGAAGATCCGGCCGGCACCGAGCGCGTTGTGCCCAACTTCGCTGTTGCCCATGTCGTCATCAGTGGGCAAGCCAACCGATGGGCCGTGCGCAGCCAGCTCGGTGTACAACTCGCCAGCGGTCAGCTCGTCGAGTGTCGGCGTCGTTGCGGCGGTCACCGCATTGCTCGGACCGGCAGGTGCAACTCCGACGCCATCGGCAACGACTACCAACACCGGGCCGGGTCGGCCGGCGAACGACGGATGCTTCTGCAACGACAACGTCATACGCCCAGGCTAAGGAGCAGAACGGGGCGGCATGGTGTCCAGGTGCCCGGATGCCGCCGGCCGTCGTACGATCACGCAATGGCCGACGTGTACGACTTCGACAGCTTTCTGCGCTACGAAGCGTTGGTCACCTGGCTCGATCAGCTCGCCGACAAACATCCCGCACTGGTCACGATCGAGACGTACGGTCAGTCGCACCAGGGACGCGATCTGCTGATCGTCACGGTCACCGACTCTTCGACGGGCGGGCACGGGACGAAGCCGGCGCACTGGATCGATGCGAACATTCACTCGGTCGAACTCACCGCCTCAGTCGCCGCCTGCCGTGTGTTGCAGCACCTGGTCGACGGCTTCACAGCCGGTGACGAACAGGTTGTCCGCGCGCTGCAGACCCGGACGTTCTATGTGGTCCCGCGGGTCAACCCGGACGGTGCCGAGTGGGCGATGGCCGACTCGCCGCAATTCCGGAGATCGAGCGTCCGTCACTGGCCACTCGCCGACGGTCATCGCTGGCCCGGACATCAGAGCGAAGACATCGATGGTGACGGCCGCATCCTGCAGATGCGTCTTGCCGACGACGATGGCCAATGGGTGCCGCACCCCGACGACGCGCGGCTGCTTGTGCCGGTCCCGCTCGACGGAATCGCTGGAGGAACACAGCGCTACCGGTTGTTCGGTGAAGGAACAATCGAGGACTTCGACGGCTTCACGATGCCGAAGCCGCGTCCGCCACAGGGACTCGACATGAACCGCAACTTCCCGGCCGGGTGGGGAACCTCCGTTCCTGGCTCAGGTGACCACCCGCTGTCAGAACCCGAGATCGACGCGCTGATCCGCGCAATGGTGGCCCGACCCAACATCTGCGGCTTCAATGCATTCCACACCAGCGGTGGCGTGCTGCTCCGACCGTCGTCGACGAAGTCCGACTCGGCGCTGCCACCGAACGACGTCTGGGTGTGGAAGGAGCTTGCCAAGCGTGGCAGCGAGTTCACCGGCTACCCGGCGCACTCGGTCTACGAAGACTTCACGTGGGACCCCACTGAGACGATGAGCGGCGCATCTGACGACTGGGCCTACGAGCATCTGGGCGTCTACGGATGGACCACCGAATTCTGGGACCTCGTCCACGCCGCCACCGGCGAGAAGGCGTCGACGCACTTCTGGTACACAGGCCCCACGGACGCCGAGGCGCTGGCCGTGGTGCGCTGGCTCGACGGGCAACCCGGTGGCGCTCGAACAGTGGGCTTCGTCGACTGGTACGAGTTCGACCATCCGCAGTTGGGGCCGGTCGAGTTGGGTGGATGGAACGATCTCTACTCGTGGGTGAACCCGCCGCTGCATCTGCTGAAGGCCGAGGTCGACGGGCACGGCGCGTTTGCCGTCGCACAGGCGCTCGCTGCTCCGTGTCTCGACATCAAGTACACCGACGTCAAGCAGCTTGGACCTGACACCTGGCAGGTCTCCGTCGGCATCGCCAACGTCGGGTGGTTGCCAACGCAGGTGACCGAAAAGGCGAAGAAGGACGGCATCGTCCGCCCGGTCGCCGTCGAACTCGCGGGTGCCGAAATCGTCAGTGGTTCTGCCCGCATCGAGCTTGGTCAACTCGACGGTGCGATCGCGGCCCGGTTCAATCGAGGCGACGGTGGCGCACCGGAGCGGGCCCTCGCGTCATGGGTGGTTCGTTGCCCGGCCGGTACCGAGTTGTCGGTCACCGCGTCGCATCAACGAGCCGGAACGAAAGCGGCCGTGATCACGACCTGAGTTGCTCAGGCGTATTGCTCGCGGCGACCAGCTGAACGATTCGGTGTCCAGTCCAGGTCGAGGTACTGCTTGAAACCCTTGTGAGTCTCCTTGAAGCCGTGGTCCGCGTAGAAGACGTGGGCGTCATCACGCTTGATGCTGCTCGTGAGTTGCAGGCGGTAGCAACCGAGGTCCTTCGCTCTGCTCACTGCATAGTCGAGCAACTGTCCGCCCACACCGGTGCCGCGCTGATCTTCAACGACATGCATCGACTCGATTTCGGCGCAGCGACCGCCGCGATGTTGGAAGTGGCGGAACGTGAAGAGCTGCAGCATTCCCACGATGCGGCCACCCAGTTCGGCGACCAAGAGGTACGAGCCGTCGGTGCGATCAATCTCGCGAAGCGCGTCGACATAATCGTCGATGTAGTACGGGTCGTCGGCGCCTGGGCCGAGCCGCCCACCGAGCAGGACATCAACAAGGTCTTCAACATCACCGTCGAGCGCGTCTCGGACATACAGCTGCACGGAAGCAGATTCTTGCAGATCTGAGCGAGGCCCCGCGCGATGGTCGATCATCGCTCTGCGTGGCACGATGGAGGCATGACCCGTTGGACTCCGGAATTCGTCACCGTGCGACGTTGCGTCGTGGCGAGGTTGGCACAGTGACTTCCACCGGAGGTGCCAGCGCTCCGACACCTGCTGACCTGTTGGATGCAGCTCGCGCCGCGCAGGCTCGAGCGCACTGCCCGTACTCGGGTTATGCCGTTGGCGCAGCGATCCGCACGGTGTCCGGTGCGATCTATGCCGGCTGCAACGTCGAGAACGCGGCGTATCCCGAAGGCACCTGCGCGGAGGCTGGCGCGATTGCCGCGATGGTGCTTGACGGCGAGCGAGAGATCGTTGAGGTCGTCGTCGTCACCGGGGGAGCGACACCCGGGACCCCGTGCGGCGGCTGTCGCCAACGCCTCCGCGAGTTCGCCGGCCCGGACGCGGTGATTCACGCGACGACTGTCGACGGTGCCGAGCTCACCGTGACGATGGCCGACCTGCTCCCCGCGTCATTTGGCCCAGAGTTTCTCGCCAACTGACCATCCAGCGCACTCACCATCCAGCGCACTCACCATCCAGCGCACTCACCATCCAGGGCCTGAATCATCCGGAGCACCCGTCCGCTCCGAAAGATGTTGGACCAGCGTTGCCTGGCGACGATTTTCCTGCACATTTCGGGCCAAGTCGGGCCAAGTCGGGCTGCGCCGTTGCAAAGTTGAGTCGCCTTGACTCAGGATTGATGATGGGAGGTTGTGATGCGGGGAGGAAACCTCTATCTTGAGTGTCACTACATCAGGATCTACCCCCCGTACATCTCTCGAACACAGCAAGAAGGAGCATCACATGCCCAAGGCAGTCGGTATCGACCTCGGTACCACCAACTCAGTCGTCTCGGTCCTCGAAGGCGGCGAGCCCGTCGTCATTCCGAACTCCGAGGGCGGTCGCACCACCCCGTCGGTCGTGGCGTTCTCCAAGACCGGCGAAGTGCTCGTCGGTGAAGTCGCGAAGCGCCAGGCCATCACCAACCCCGATCGCACCTTCCGAAGTGTGAAGCGCCACATGGGCGAGGCCTGGAAGTCCGACGACATCGACGGCAAGCAGTACACCGCACAGGAAATCAGCGCCCGCACACTGATGAAGCTCAAGCGCGATGCCGAGAGCTACCTGGGCGACACCGTGACCCAGGCAGTCATCACCGTGCCCGCGTACTTCGACGACGCGCAGCGCACCGCCACCAAGGAAGCCGGCACAATTGCGGGCCTCGAAGTGCTCCGCATCATCAACGAGCCGACCGCAGCTGCGCTCGCGTACGGCCTCGACAAGGGCGACGAAGACGAAACCATCCTCGTGTTCGACCTCGGTGGCGGCACGTTCGACGTGTCGGTCCTCGAGATTGGCGACGGCGTGTTCGAAGTCAAGTCCACGCACGGCGACACCGTTCTCGGTGGCGACGACTGGGACCAGCGCATCATCGACTGGCTCGTCCAGCAGTTCAAGGCTGCCCAAGGTGTCGACCTCAGCGCCGACCGCATGGCAGCACAGCGTCTGCAGGAAGCAGCCGAGAAGGCCAAGATCGAGCTGAGCCAGACGCAGTCGACGCAGATCAACCTGCCGTTCATCACCGCCACGGCCGACGGCCCGCTCCACCTCGACGAGACGCTCAGCCGCTCGAAGTTCCAGGAGCTCACCGCGGACCTCATCGAGCGTTGTCGTGTCCCGTTCGAGCAAGCTCTCAAGGACGCTGGCGTCGCCAAGGGCGAACTCAACCACGTCATCCTCGTCGGTGGTTCCACCCGCATGCCGGTCGTGACCGAGTTGGTGCAGGATCTCACTGGCAAAGAGCCAAACAAGACCGTCAACCCGGACGAAGTGGTCGCCATCGGTGCTGCTGTCCAGGCAGGCGTGCTGCGCGGCGACGTCAAGGACGTGCTCCTGCTTGACGTCACCCCGCTGTCCCTCGGCATCGAGACCAAGGGCGGCATCATGACCAAGCTCATCGAGCGCAACACCACCATCCCCACGAAGCGCACCGAGACCTTCACCACGGCCGAGAACAACCAGCCGTCGGTCGAGATTCATGTGATCCAGGGCGAGCGCGACATGGCGAGCTACAACAAGACCCTCGGCAAGTTCCAGCTCGTTGATCTGCCGCCTGCAATGCAGGGGGTGCCGCAGATCGAAGTCACCTTCGACATCGACGCCAACGGGATCGTGCATGTCAGCGCCAAGGACCGGGCCACCGACAAGACCCAGTCAATGACCATCACCGGTCAGTCCACACTCGACAAGGACGTCATCGACCAGATGGTGAAAGACGCCGAGGCGCACGCCGAAGAAGACAAGCAGCGGCTCGCCGAAGCCGAGGCCCGCAACAACGCCGACAGCCTCGTGTACCAAACCGAAAAGGTGCTGCGGGACCAGGGCGACACAGTGCCTGCCGAAGAGAAGGACGCGGTCGAAGCACCGCTCGCCGACCTCAAGAAGACACTCGAGGGCAACGACCACGACGCCATCAAGACCGCCACCGAGGCGCTCATGGCCGCCAGCCAGGCATTCAGCCAGAAGCTCTACGAGGCAGCGGCCAAAGACGGTGGCGCCGAGGGTTCGTCAGCATCGGGCCAGGGCGACGGCGCAGTCAACGACGACGACATCGTCGATGCCGAGATCGTTGACGATCCGGCCGACGGAGACGCCGAGGCAGGTGCTTGAGCATGTCCGATATGGGAGACGGTGATCTTTACGATCCCGACGACCTGAGCGACGCGGAGCTGACCGGGACCGTTTCTCGGTCAGCATCCGAGTCCGCCGCCGCCGCAGATGCGGCTGCAGCATCGACCACGGACGGCGATGACACTCCTGAACGACAGAGCGAGTTCGACGATATCGACACGCTGTCGGCGCTCGACTTCGACACGCCCGACGCCAGTGGTGCCGAGGCAGACATCGACTGGTCCGAAGTCGACGTTCCGGCGTTGCTCGCCGAGCGCGATGAATTCAAGTCGATCGCGCAACGCGTGCAGGCTGAGTTCGAGAACTTTCGCAAGCAGGCCAACATCCGAGCGCAGGCCGACGCCGACCGGGCAACCGGCCGGTTGGCCGAAGCGTTCCTGCCGGTGCTCGACGCGGCTGAGGCCGCGTTCCTTCGCCATCCCGACGAAGTGGGCCCGCTGCTCAACCAGATGCTGACCGAGCTCAAGAAGCAAGGCCTCGAAAGTCTGGACCTCGACGGGCAACTGTTCGATCCCGAGGTGGCCGAGGCTGTGGCGCACGAGCCTGTCGACGGTGGCGAACCGTTGGTGGCTGAGGTGCTGCGCAGCGGATACCAGTGGAAGGGCAAGACCCTCCGCGCCGCCATGGTGAAGACAAAGGACTGAGAACATCACACGTGAGGTCCGCCTCACGTGTGATGTGAAGAGCGCTCCGAGGAGGTGAGCACAAATGGCTGCACAACGAGACTGGTACGAAAAAGACTTCTACAAGGCGCTGGGCGTGGCTGAGAGCGCCACCGACAAGGAGATCACGAAGGCGTATCGCTCGCTTGCTCGCGATTTCCACCCGGACAAGAACCCCGGCAACGACGCCGCCGAAGAGAAGTTCAAGGAAGTGTCGGCCGCGTACGACGTGCTTGGTGACGAGGACAAGCGCGCCGAATACGACGAGGTCCGTCGCATGGGTCCCGCCATGATGGGTGGCCGACCTGGCGGATCGGACGGATTCTCCTTCAACGTCGGTGACATGGGCGACGTCCTCGGTGGCATGTTTGGCCGAGGGGGCAGCCAGCGCGGTCGCGGAGGCGCAGGCGTCCAACCCCGCCGCGGTGCTGACATCGAAGCGTCGCTGACCATCGACTTTGCCGACGCCGTCACCGGCCTGGAGACCGCCCTCTACCTCACGACTGAAGCACAGTGCTCCACGTGCGGCGGCAGCGGCGCGAAAGCTGGCACTGCCCCGAAGGTCTGTGGCCACTGCGGCGGCAGAGGCGTGACCGACGACAACCAGGGCATGTTCTCGTTCTCGTCACCGTGTCAGGTCTGCCAGGGTCGCGGCAATGTGATCGAGTCCCCATGCGGCACCTGCCGCGGCGGAGGCATCGAGAAGCGACCACGCGAAGTCAAGACCCGTCTGCCGGCGGGCGTGAAGGACGGCCAGACCATCCGACTCAAAGGCCGCGGTGGACCGGGGCGCAACGGTGGTCCGAACGGCGATTTGCTGGTCGAGTTGACCGTGATGCCCCACGACCGGTTTGGTCGCAGCGGCCAAAACCTCACCGTGTCGGTACCCGTGTCGTTCGCGAATGCCGCACTTGGGGCCGACATCGACGTGCCGACACTTGGTGGCCCGTCAGTCACCATGCACATCAAGCCCGGCACTCAGTCCGGAAGCCGGCATCGGGTGAAGAGCAAGGGCATCGAAACCACGAGCCGGGCCAAGGGCACCGTGCAGGGCGATCTGATCGTCACGGTCAACGTGGTCGTACCCACCGAGTTGAACGACGAGCAACGTTCGGCAATCGAGCACCTCCGCTCAGCAAGTACGGTGGAGAGCGAGCAGGCAACGCCCACGACAGGCGCAACCGCCTGAGGAGGCTCACATGAGTGACCAACCGGACAACGGCGGACCCGAGCGCAAGCGCCCGACCGCGGTCTACGTGATCTCGGTCGCCGCTGAGCTCTCTGGAATGCACCCTCAGACGTTGCGGATTTACGAGCGCCGCGGTCTAGTCATGCCGGCGCGTACCCAGGGCGGCAATCGTCGTTACAGCGACGCCGACATCGAGGTGCTCCGCCGAATCTCGGAGCTCACCAACGAGGGAATGAACCTTGAGGGTATTCGTCGAGTGATGCGCCTGGAAGCCGAGAACGCGCGCCTGCGTGCTGAACTGGAGCAGGCTCGCTCGATCGCTGTGCACGCCATCGAAGACGCCGAACGAAACCAGCGCGGAGCGCGTGCCGCACAGCACGGCTCCGGCAGCGAGCTGGTTCCGCTCAAGCAGGCCGTTGCGGTCTTCGGAAAGCGCGCCAGCATCTTCCGTCGCGACTAGCTGTCACCCGACTCGGCTGTCACGCACGGGTTGGTGCCCGGAGCGAGCCTCAGCCGTCGTCGACCCAGGTCTGCAGGTCGCGCCAGTCGATCAGAGCTTGCTCAACCAAACCCACCACGGCGGCGACATCGCGCCGGGCGAGGTCGAGCACGGCGCGTGGAAGCCGGTCCCGGTCCCGTTGGCGGGTGTCGGGCATCCGGTCGAGTTCGGCGATCACGCGGTCGGAATCGTCGCCGAACTCACGCCGAACACGGGTGATGATCTCGTCGGAGAACAGGTATCGGGGCCCAGCCATCAGCGAGCCATCAGTCGGCGCGGTGGGCGACAGCAAGCTCGGCCACGTCACGCATGATGCCGGCGATCTCGTAGTCCTTCGGCGTGTAGATCGCAGCGATTCCGATCTCGCGCAGGCGCGGCCGATCGTCTTCAGGGATGATGCCGCCGACGACAACGGGGGCATCGACACCCATTGCCTTGAGATGGTCGAGCACGTCGGGCACGAGATTGAGGTGCGAGCCAGACAGGATCGACAGGCCGATCACGTCGGGGTCTTCATCGCGAGCCGAGGCGGCGATTTGTTCTGGAGTGAGCCGAATGCCGGAGTAGACGACTTCCATGCCGGAGTCGCGTGCCGCGACAGCGATTTGCTCGGCGCCGTTCGAGTGTCCGTCGAGGCCGGGCTTGGCAACGAGGAACTTCGGCGGGCCACCTGTCATCGACTTGACGAACTCGACCACCTCGCCGAGACCTGCAGCGGACCCGGTTGCACCTGCCACTCCGGTCGGTGCCCGGAACTCGCCGTACACCTCGCGCATGAGGTTGCCCCACTCACCGGTCGTGCCGCCCGCTCGGGCGAGCGCGATTGAGGCAGGCATCACGTTGTGGTCACCCTCGGCCGCAGCGCGCAGCTCGGCGAGTGCGGCATCAACGGCTGGCTGGTCACGACCAGCGCGCCATGCCGCGACGTCGGCAACCAACTCGGCTTCGACCGCGTGGTCGACCTTGAGGATCGCGCCTTCGCCGCCCAGCGGTGAGTCGGTGGTCTCGCGGAAGTCGTTGACGCCGACGACGGTCTGTTCGCCTGACTCGATGCGTCGAGTGCGTTGCGCCATCGACGACACGAGCCTCGACTTCAACGTTTCGACGGCTTCGAATGCTCCGCCCATTTCGAGGACGTCGTCGAGTTCAGCTTGAGCGGACGCCCGTAGCTCGTCGGTCTTTGCTTCGATCACCGTGGAGCCATCGAAGATGTCGCCATACTCGAGGAGGTCGGTCTCAAAGGCCAACACCTGCTGCATGCGCAACGACCACTGCTGATCCCATGGCGTCGGCAGACCCAACGCTTCGTTCCAGGCAGGGAGCTGCACCGAGCGGGCGCGGGCCCTCTTCGACAGGGTGACTGCCAGCATCTCGAGCACGATGCGTTGCACATTGTTCTCGGGTTGGGCCTCGGTGAGACCGAGTGAGTTGACCTGCACGCCGTATCGAAATCGCAGCGCCTTCGCGTCGGTCACGCGGTAGCGCTCCCGGCCGATCTGTTCCCACATGTCGGTCATCGCACGGAGCTTGCAGACCTCTTCAACAAATCGAATTCCGGCATTGACGAAGAACGAGATCGAACCGAAGACCTGACTGAACTGTTCGTCGGACACCTGCCCTGAGGCCCGCACGGCATCGAGCACATCGATCGCCGTCGCCATGGAATAGGCGATTTCCTGTGTGGGCGTCGCACCGGCTTCCTGCAGGTGATACGAGCACACGTTCATGGGATTCCACTTGGGTGCGTGCTCGGCGCACCAGGCGACCATGTCGACGATCAGCCGACGCGACGGCGCAGGGGGGAAGATGTAGGTGCCGCGAGACAGGTACTCCTTGACGATGTCGTTCTGCGTCGTGCCGCGCAGCTCGCTCGAGGCCACACCCTGCTCTTCGGCGTTGGCGACGTACAACGCGAGCAGCCAGGCCGCGGTGGCGTTGATCGTCATGGAGGTGTTCATCTGACCGGGCGGGATCTGGTCAAGCAGCGTGCGCATGTGGCCGAGGTGCGCCACGGGCACGCCGACCTTGCCAACCTCGCCACGCGACATTTGGTCGTCCGGGTCATAACCCGTCTGGGTGGGCAGGTCGAACGCGATCGACAGGCCGGTCTGGCCTTTGGACAAGTTGGTGCGATAGAGCTCGTTGGATGCCGCAGCAGTGGAATGGCCGGAGTAGGTCCGCATCATCCACGGCCGGTCGCGTGTTGCCCGCTCAGCCGTCGTCTTGCTCGCGTCAGTCATGACTCCAGTGTCGTCGGTTCGGCAGGAAATCCTCAAGTTTCTGTTCAAGTATTGGGCCGTTGCGCCGAAACAAATGGTGTCAGCAACTTGCCGACTGAACACGATCCGGAGGATCCAAAAACCTCCAAAAACCTCCGCAAACATCGCAGCCAGAGCTCATCGTCTTCTCCCCCTTGACGAGAGTTCTTGGCTGACAGGTTTCCCTCCTTTGGCGGGAACCCCGTCAGCCGGATGGCGGATCCGGCCGACGACGAATACAGGAGCGGAGCGACCAAGGGTCGCTCCGCTCTATTCGTTTTCCCAGCCGGACGAGTCAGCGGGGTTGGATGGCGTGCGCCAGCAGCCGCACGTAGTCGTTGCGACTCACTTCAATGGCGCCGAGCGATGCGAGGTGATCAGTCGCCCACTGTGTGTCGAGCAGGACGGCCCCGGTGGCGTTGAGGTGGTTGACAAGATGCACGAGCGCAACCTTCGACGCGTCGCTGACATCATGAAACATCGATTCGCCAGCGAAGAAGCCATTGACGCGCACGCCGTACAGGCCGCCCACGAGTTCATCGTCGAGATATGTCTCAACGGAATGGGCCCAACCCAGTTCGGCCAGACGTACGTAGGCGTCGACGAACTCGGGAGTGATCCATCGACCCTGTCGCTGGGGATCGGCGCACCGCTCCATGACGCCGCGGAAGTCGGTATCCATCCGAACGTCGAATCGACGGCAACTGGAGCGGAGCGACTTCGAAACGATGAGGCCGTCGAGCGGGATGACGCCGCGCGGATCAGGTGAGTACCACGCGATCTTGCTGCGCCGTCGATTGGGGTCGACCGGCATCGGGAAGAGACCGGTGCGATACGCGGCCAGCAGCGTGCCTGGTTCGAGGTCGGCGCCGAGCGCCACGAGTTCTTCGCCCGGTTCGCTGGTGATGGGGTCGGGGAGCGCGTACCGCGTCGCTGGCGGTTCCAGCGGAGACGGGCTGACGCGTGACATGGTCCCAGCGTGGCAACAAACGCCGCAAGTGAACGAAAGAGGGACAATCTTCCTGTCAGATTCTGGTCAACCCGCCACCGAGGGTGACCGTTGCCTCACGCATAACTGACTTCTGGGACTGACTGCTCAGTACGAGCGGAAGCCCTGCTTGGTCTTGCGGCCAAGGTGGCCGGCGGCAACCATGCGGCGCAGAAGCGGCACAGCGGCGTAGTTGGGATCGCGGAACTCGGTATAGAGCGCGTCAAGAATCGACACCGACGTATCGAGGCCAACAAGGTCCAGCAGCGCAAACGGGCCCATCGGGAAGTTGCAGCCGCCCATCATGGCGGTGTCGATCGAATCCATCGACGCCGTGCCCGCCTCATACATGCGCACGGCATTGTTGAGGTAGGGGAAGAGCAGTGCATTGACGATGAATCCTGCGCGGTCTTCGACCAGTACGGGGTCCTTGCCACACGCGCTGGCGAATGCCGTTGCTGCCTCGATCGTGTCGTTGGACGCAGTGAGAGGGCGGATGACCTCGACGAGTGACATGGCGGGTGCCGGGTTGAAGAAGTGGATGCCGCAGACCTTGTCAGGGCGCTGCGTCATCATTGCCAACTCGACGACGGGGAGCGTCGAGGTGTTGGTGGCGAGAATGCCCTCGGGCTTGACGATCTGCTCGAGTTCGCCGAACAGTGCACGCTTCACTTCGAGGTCCTCGACAACGCTTTCGATAACGAGGTCGCAGTCGGCGAGCTGACCGAGATGATCGGTGACCGAAATTCGGCCGAGGATGGCCTGGCGCTCATCTTCGGTCAGACGTCCCTTGGCGACGTGTCGAGCAAGACCAGAGTCGACCTTTTGGAGTACGGCGTCAGCGCCAGCCTGGGTGCGCGACCGCACGATGACTTCGAGTTCTGCACGCGCCACCACTTCGGCCAGGCCTGAACCCATGATCCCGGAGCCGAGGATGCCGACCTTCTTGATTTCCGTCATGGCGACGAGCTTAGTTACCGATGGGTAACACACAGCAATCTGTTGCTGACCTCGTATCGTCGGTCCCTGGCGTCCAGCCGACGTCGGCCTCTCCACATGTTCGTCCTGCTCGTCTTCCATCTCGTCCTCGGTGTCGCCATCATCGCGGCAGGACGCAGTCTCGGTCGTCATGGATTCGCACTGGCTGCTCTCGCGCCGCTCGCCACGATCGTCTGGGCGATCACGCAATCGGATCGGGTGCTCGATGGCGAGGCGAGCATCGAGACGTTCTCGTGGGTCGGCGGCCTCGATATCGCGATCGATCTGCGACTCGACGCCTTCGCGTTGTTGATGGTTGCGCTCGTGTCAGGCATCGGGCTGCTGATCTGCATCTACGCCCTCGGTTACTTCCAGCCGCACGGACCTGATGACGTCGTCAAGGACAACGTCGGCCGGCTGGCCGGGATGATGACGCTCTTCGCCGGCGCGATGCTCGGTGTCGTTCTGTCGGACCATCTCATTGCGCTGTTCATTTTCTGGGAGTTGACGTCGATCACGTCGTACCTCCTCATTGGCAACGACGACACCAACCCCCGCGCCCGCGCAGCGGCGCTGCAGGCGATCCTCATCACCGGCATGGGTGGACTGGTTCTGCTCGCTGGGTTGATCATCATCGGGCAGTCAGCAGGGACCTATTTGCTGTCAGAGTTGATCATCGATCCGCCGACCGGGGCAATCGTCAATGCCGGCGTTATCTGTGTCTTGATCGGAGCCTTCACGAAGTCGGCTCAGGCGCCGTTCAGCAGTTGGCTCCCAGGTGCCATGGTCGCACCCACGCCGGTCAGCGCGTATCTGCACTCGGCGACCATGGTCAAGGCGGGCGTATACCTTGTGGCCCGCCTTGCCCCGATGTTCGCCGTCTCTGGGAACTGGCGTGTGGTCGTCCTTACGGTCGGGTCGGCCACGATGTTGATCGGCGGACTGCGGGCGCTTCGTCAACACGATCTCAAGCTGCTCCTGGCGTACGGCACGGTCAGCCAGCTTGGCTTCATGATGCTGCTGTTCGGCACCGGCGACGATCACATCGCGCAGGCCGGAGTTGTTCTGCTGCTTGCGCATGCTGCATTCAAGGCCGCGTTGTTCATGGTGGTCGGAATCGTTGATCACCAGGTCGGCACCCGCGACATCCGCAAACTGCACGGCTTCGGGGCGTCCTGGAGGCCGGTACTCATCGCCGGTGTGGTCGGGGCCGCGTCGATGGCGGGGTTGCCTCCGCTGTTCGGGTTCATCTCGAAGGAGAAAGCTCTCGAGGGCTACGTCGACCACGGTGATTTTGTCGGATCGACGATCGTCCTCGTCGTCATTGTCGTGGCATCAATTCTCACGTTCGCCTACTCGGCCCGTTTCGTCCTTGGTCTCTTCGGAGCATTTGCCGAGTCCGACGCCGATGACGTCTCCCATGCCGCGCACGCCCCGTCGTTCACGTTCGTTGCACCAGCGTTGCTGCTGACCGTCGTCAGCCTTGCTGCTGGTATTGCGCCGGTGCTGGTCGATCGGTTGGTCGAGGCGGCCACCGTCGCATTGCACCCCGAGGCCGAACCAAAACACCTGCACCTGTGGGCCGGTTTCACCACAGCGTTCGCGCTGTCGCTCGTGGTCATCGGTGTCGGTACGTTGCTCACGCTCTTGCGTCGTCAGGTGAGCGCTGCCCAGCGCTCCGCGTCGCGCGCGTTGCGATTTGTTCCCACCAGCGAACAGGCCTTCAACTTCCTGCTGCGTGCCGTCGGGGTCACGGCGCGTCGAGTCACCGGATTCCTGCAGAACGGTTCGTTGCCGATCTATGTGTCGGTGATCCTGATGGTTGCCACGGGCGTGCCGTTGATTGCCTTCGCGAGTGCTTGGAGCGGCTTTGGTGACATGATTGAAGCACCGGCTCAGGTGGTGCTTGTCGCGATGATCATGGCCGCTGCGCTGGGCGCCTCGATTGTGCGGCGACGTATCGCCGCCGCGCTGATGCTCGCTGCAGTTGGTTACGCGATGGCCGGTTTCTACGTCTCGCAAGGTGCACCGGACCTCGCACTCACCCAGTTCGCGATCGAGACGCTGAGTACCGTCTTGTTCGTTCTCGTGCTGCGGTACCTCCCCGCGACGTGGACGCATCGGGCTCCGGCTATCGCGGCACCGATGCGGATCGCCGTCTCGGTGTTCGTTGGCATCGCCATCTTTGTTTTCGCTTTGGTCGCCAGCGGAGCTCGCAGCGATGTCTCGGGTCCGCAGCAATCCGAGGCGATGGTCGAAAATTCGCTGACGAAGGGCAAGGGCCGCAACATCGTCAACGTGATCCTGGTCGACTTCCGCGGTTGGGACACGATGGGTGAGATCACGGTGCTGCTCGTTGCCGCGGTCGGCGCGGTCAGCCTTGCCCGCAGCGGTCGGCGGCCCGACCAGACCGGTGCGCCAACCTTTGAAGAGATTCTCGATCCGGTTGAGCCCGATGACTTCGTCGACGACGACGGTCCGGCGTCGTCGCTGGTCGGCGCTGAGCCTCCCGGGGGTATCTCGTGAGCCCGCGCGGCGCGCCCGGTCGCGTCTTCGTCCTCGATCAGGCGATCAAGGTCATTTACCAGTCGATTCTCGTGCTTGCGCTGTATTTCGCTTTCGCTGGGCACAACCTGCCCGGAGGAGGATTTGTCGGTGGCCTGATGGCGGGCGCGGCAGTCTCGCTGCGCTACGTGTCCGGCGGCGCGGAAGCGGTGCGGACCACGTTCCGGGCACCGTCGCACGTGATCCTCGGCTGTGGCCTGCTGTTGTCGTCAGGAACCGCGATGGTGCCGGTGCTCCTCGGGGGCGCTGTGCTCGAGCACGGTGAGATCGAGTTGGAGCTGCCGATTTTCGGCACGGTCAAAGTGGTGTCTGCGCTTCCGTTCGACACGGGGGTGCTCTTGGTCGTTGTCGGTCTCGTGCTGATGCTGTTCGCTGCCTTTGGTGATGATCGTCCGATCGAGTCGGCCGAGCCAACGGTCTCGGCCAGTGCGCCGGACAGTGCCCCGGACAGTGCGGAGGCATCCATATGAGCGTCTTGCTTGCGTTCGCCGCGGCGTTTCTCTTCGCAACCGGCACCTGGCTGCTGTTGCAACGTCGCCTGTCGCGCATCATCGTCGGCATCGGCCTGATCGGGCACGGCTCAAATATCTTGCTGCTCACGTCCAGCAATGGCCGGGGCCTGCCGCCGATCATCGACTCGGCGGATCCGACCGATTTTGCCGACCCGTTGCCGCAAGCTCTCGCGCTCACCTCGATTGTCATCACCTTCGGAGTGACTGTGTTCCTGTTCGCAGTCGGGTTCCGAAGCTGGAAGCTGACCCACGATGACGTTGTCGAAGACGACGTGGAAGACCGCTTCATTGCCCGGCGTCGCGCGGATCGCGACGTCGAAGAGAGCGAAGCCGCCGAACGCGAACATGCCGTCGAAGAGGATCGCGCATGACCGGCGCGTTCGCTTCCGCGCTCGGCGCAGATTTGCTCGCGGCTGACGTGACGGCGCCGAGCAGTGGCATCTTCGACGCATTGGTGCCGATGCCGGTCTTGCTTCCGTTGCTTGCTGCATCGCTCAGCGTGATCTTCGCCCGACTCCGAAACGTGCAACGCGTGCTGAGCATCGTTGCGCTGCTCGGTGTTGTCGTCAACAACGTCATCTTGCTCAGCCGGGTCGACGAAGCGACGGGCGACGCAGCCGGCGGCATCGTTGTGTCCCAGGCAGGCGGTTGGGTTGCCCCCCTCGGAATCTCCCTCGTGGTCGACCGGCTATCGGCAATCATGCTGGTGGTCTCCTCACTGATGCTGCTCTCGGTCCTGATCTACGCGATCGGGCAGGACTCAGAGGAACGCAGATTTGCCGCGTTCCATCCGGTGTACCTCGTCTTGGCAGCGGGCGTCTCAGCCAGCTTCATCACCGGTGACCTCTTCAACCTGTTCGTCGCGTTCGAGATGATGCTCGTTGCGAGCTACGTGCTGCTCACCCTCGGCGGCCGAGCCGGGCAGGTGCGCTCAGGAATGTCGTACATCGTCATCAGCCTGATCGCCTCGACGTTGTTCATCACCACGCTCGCGTTGTTTTACTCAGCGACTGGCACGGTCAACATGGCCGAGTTGGCCGAACGCATCCCCGAACTGCCCAGTGGTGTCCGAACCGGATTCTCACTGCTGCTCATCGCCGTCTTCGGCATCAAGGCCGGAATTTTCCCGCTCTTCTTCTGGCTACCGGACAGCTATCCCACAGCGCCCAACGCGGTCACCGCAATCTTTGCGGGCCTGCTCACCAAGGTGGGGGTCTACGCGATCATTCGCACCCAGCTACTCCTGTTCCCAATGGACGCACAGCAAGGCAAACTCCTGCTGGTCGTTGCCGGGTGCACGATGGTCGTCGGCGTCCTCGGAGCACTCGCGAATGACGACCTCCAGCGCATCTTGTCGTTCCACATCATCAGCCACATCGGCTACATGATCATGGGCCTCGGCCTCTTCACCCTGGCGGGAGTGGCTGGCGCCGTCTTCTACGTCGTGCACCACATCGTCGTCAAGACCGCACTGTTCCTCGTCGCTGGCCTGATCGAGCGCAAGGCTGGCTCCGACCGGTTGTCGAGGCTCGGTGGCATGGTGCGCAGCGCGCCGATGATCGCTGTGCTGTACGCACTTCCGGCCTTGAGCATCGCTGGGCTGCCGCCGTTCTCTGGCTTCGTCGCGAAATTCGCGCTGGTCGGCGCCGCGATCGAAGCCGAGCAGTGGGCGATTGTCGTCGTGGCGCTGTCCGTCAGCTTGTTGACCATGTACGTCATGGGCCGAATCTGGTCGAGCGTGTTCTGGGGCGAATCCGACGATGCAGCAGTGATGGCCAGACTCGCGCCTGGTGTCACAAGGGTCCCGATGTTGATGACCGCGGCGACAGTCGTCGTGGTCGGGCTGTCCCTTGCACTGCTGGTATTCGCCGGCCCGCTCTACGACCTGGCAGAGCGAGCTGCAACAGACTTACTCAACCCGCAGGGATACATCGACGCCGTATTGCCAAACAGCGGTGACGTGGAGGTTGGCGGATGATCGGACTGCTTCGTGTCCCCAGCCTGCTGGTCTGGCTCACGTTGCTGTGGGTGGCTTTATGGGGCGATGTGACTGCCGGCAACGTGCTCGGCGGACTGCTCGTCGCGATCGTCGTGGTTGCCGTCGCCCGACCGACCGGAGTGACCGGTTTGGAACGGACGTACTTCCGCCCTGTCTCAGCGCTGCGCTACGGGCTGTACTTCCTCGTGCAGATGGTCAAGTCCAACCTGATCGTCGCCTGGGAGATCATCACGCCAGGGATGTCGCTCAACCGAGCGATTATCGCCGTGCCGATGCATACATCGTCGGCCGGCGTGGTGGCGCTGGTCGCGAACTCGATCACCCTCACGCCTGGCACCGTGACCATCGAGGTCATCGAGGAGCCGACCGATGATGGACTGATCGATCGCACGCTGTTCATCCATGTGCTCCACTTCCTCGGGGTTGACGCAGTGCACCGCGATGTGCTCCGACTCGAACGGTTGGCCATCAAGGCGTTCGGCTCGCCTGACGAGTTGCCTCGACTCGATGCCGAACTGGCAGCAATGGTGATCGAAAAGGACGTGTCGTCATGATCGTTGTCCCGTTGTTGTTGCTGACCGTCGCCCTCGCAGCGTTCATGTTCCGGGTCCTTCGGGGCCCATCGATTCCCGATCGGGTTGTTGCACTGGACGGCGTGCTGTCGGTCGTGGTGAGCGGCATCATCGTTGCTGCAGCGCGAGCCGACAGCGGCATCACACTCTCCACCGTCCTGGTCGTGTCGCTTGTCGGCTTCGTTGGCACGGTGGCCCTCGGGCGCTTCGTCGAGCGGAGGGGCGGCTGATGGGCATCGTCGCCAGCATCTTCATGATCACCGGAGCGACGCTCACCATGATTGGTGGCATCGGCGTCATTCGGTTCCGCGATCTGATGTCACGCGTCCACGCCGCCGCCAAGGCGCCGACGCTCGGCCTCATGCTCGTGGCAGTTGGCGCGGCCATCGAGATCGGAACGTTTGACGCTGCCGTGGCGTTGGTGCTTGTCGTCGTGCTGCAACTCCTCACGTCGCCGGTGGCCACGCACGTGCTCGCCCGCGCCTCGTACGGGCAAGTCGACATGGCCCTTGACGGCGAAGATGACCTTGCCGCCTTTCTCGCCGCCCGCGCGGAGTCCGGCTCCTCGGATCCTGATCACGATCCTGACGCCCCCGGCGCTCCGTAACGCCGGTACCCGGCAGTGAACTGGCACGCTTCGTCACGATGAACGCAACGAGTTCCGAATCTGTGCGGTGCGGCTGGCCCACGGGGAACGACACCTATCTGGAGTACCACGATGCCGAGTGGGGCCGGCCGACAATGGACGAATACCGTCTGTTCGAGAAGATCTGCCTCGAAGGTTTCCAGTCGGGCCTGAGCTGGCTCACGATCCTGCTCAAGCGTCCCCGTTTCCGTGAAGTGTTTGCCGACTTCGACTACCGGGCAGTGGCGGAGTTCGGAACCGACGATGTCGAACGACTGCTCGATGACGCGGGCATCATCCGGCACCGAGGCAAGATCGAGGCGACGATCAACAACGCGCAGCGCGCCGTCGAACTGGCCGAGGTCGAAGGGTCGCTCGTCGACTGGGTGTGGGAGTGGGCGGTCACGACGCCCCACCGCGAGCTCGACGGCGCCATCCCGGCCAAGACCGAGCGATCCGCTGCACTTGCCAAAGACCTGAAGCGGCGAGGCTGGAAGTTCTTCGGCCCGACAACTGCCTACGCGTTCATGCAATCAGAGGGGCTCAGCAACGATCACGAGACGTCGTGTTTCGCACACGATGCTTGTGCAGCAGAACGAGCGGCGTTCCTGACCGGTCGCACGCTTCGGCCAGCCGACTGACCACGCCGGGTGGCGGAGGATCTGCGCTGTTGGGACTCCGGGTCGTGGCGCCGACCATTCGGTACGATGATCCGATGCGGCCAGCGACCACTCTTGCCCTCGGACTCCTCCTCCTGGTGATTCTCGTCTCGGGAATCATTTCGCTGGTCCGGCTCTGAGAAAACAGGAAACCTCGATGAACATCGCTCACGTCCTCGACGGCCATGCCGCAGACTCGGTGGCCCTGATCAGCCGGAATCGAACAACGACGTACGGCGAACTTCGTGACCAGATCAACCACCTCCGCGGGGGTCTCGCCTCGATCGGTGTCGGGCGCGGCGACCGAGTCGCGCTGCTGTGTGGCAACGGTCGCCACTTCGTCATCACCTACTTCGCCACGGTGGGCCTCGGTGCTGTCGCCGTCCCACTCAACCCGCTCAGCCCCGCACCGGAACTTGAGACCGAGATAGCGGCTGTTGGGGCCAAAGTGGTTGTCATCGAGAAGTTGAGCGCTGGCACATGGGCGAACGTCGATCGCTCGCAAGTCCCGACCGTCGCCACGGTCATCAGCTCCGAACACGGATCCGGACCGGAGGGAACGCAGTCGGTCGATGAGCTGCTCACGGCCGACCCTGTTCCGATCGCCGAGGTCGCGTCCGACGACGACGCTGCACTCATTTTCACCAGCGGTACCGCTGGCCTACCTCGCGCCGCCCGCCTCACCCACGGCAACAACCACGCGAACATCGAACAGAGCAAAGCCACCGACGTCCTGCAGCCGAGCGACCTGATTTACGGCGTGCTCCCGCTCTTCCACATCTTCGGGCTCAACATCGTGATGACAACTGGCCTGGCGGTCGGCGCCACCGTGATGCTCGTGCAGCGCTTCGACCCGCACACCGCGGCCGAGTCGATTTCGGGCCGGCAGGTCACGGTCGTGCCGGGCGCTCCAGCGATGTGGACGGCGTTCACGCACTTCGACGAACTCCCTGCTGACACGTTTACGTCAGTGCGCGTGGCTCTGTCTGGTGCTTCGAAGCTGCCGGTTGCCACATTCCACGCAATGCGCGACCGCTTTGGCGTCGAGGTCGCCGAGGGATATGGCCTGACCGAAACATCTGCGACGGTCACCACGTCGCTCGGCGCGCCGATCCGGCCCGGCTCGGTTGGCCGCGCATTCGACGGGGTCGAGATCCGTCTGATCAACACCGACGGCCATGACGTCCTCGTCGGTGACATCGGCGAAATCTGGGTCCGTGGTGACAACGTCTTTCCGGGCTACTACGGCGATGACCCGGCGACTGCCGTGGTGCTCTCGCCTGACGGGTGGCTCCAGACGGGTGACATGGCGGTTGCCGATGACGACGGCTTCCTCTACCTCGTCGATCGTGCCAAGGATCTCGTCATCGTGTCCGGCTTCAACGTGTACCCGGCCGAGGTCGAAGGTGTGTTGACGATGCACCCCGACGTGCATGAGGCAGGAGTTGTCGGCGTGCCTCACCCGCATACCGGCGAGGCGGTCAAGGCCTTTGTCGTCGTGCGTCACGATGCCGATGTGGACGAAGAGACGCTCATCGAGTTCTGTCTCGGTCACGTCGCGCGCTACAAGTGCCCGTCGAAGGTGATGTTCGTCGACGAGTTGCCACGAAACACCACCGGCAAGCTCGTCAGGCGTCGCCTCGACGACGCACTCTCTGTTTCCTGACCGCGCGCAACACGCGCCTCGCCTGACCGCAGGAAAAGACGACCTGCACCGGGTGACGAACCTCACACGCTGGTTCCGAGCTGGCTTTGTGAAAACGTGCACAAACGTTTAGCGTGTCTCTTGCATGGCCGTTCAGCGATCACGACGCCGAATTCCCGAGGCAACTGTTGCCCGGCTTCCGGTGTACCTGCGCATCCTCGGTGAGCAGTTCGATATCGGCGTTGGAAACATGTCATCGGAGGAACTTGCCGAACTCGCCGGCGTCAATGCTGCCAAGGTCCGCAAGGACCTGAGCTACCTCGGCAGCTACGGCACGCGTGGAGTCGGGTACGACGTCGAATTTCTCGTGTACCAGATTCGTCGCGAGCTTGGTCTCACTCATGATTGGCCCGTCGTCATCGTCGGGGCCGGCAACCTGGGCCAAGCCCTCGCCGGCTACAACGGTTTCGGCGACCGCGGTTTCCCGGTCGGTGGCATCGTCGACATCGACGACGCCAAGGTCGGATCGGTCGTCGGCGGCGTGCGAGTCCGGCACCTCGATGAGATCAAGCAGGTCGTCCAGGCCCGCAACATCTCGATCGGCGTGATCGCCACCCCCGGCGCGGCGGCCCAGGATGCCGCCGATTCGCTCGTTGCTGCTGGCGTGACCAGCATCTTGAACTTCACTCCGACGGTCATCAACGTTCCGCACGGCATCAGCGTCGGCAAGGTCGACCTCGCCGTTGAGCTCCAAATCCTCGCCTATCACGAACAACGTCGGATCAATGCAGCGCAAGGTTCTGGCGTGCAATCCTTGTCAGGGCTTTCGATTCCGGGCGAGTCGCGCCGGGGCGCAAGCGCCTAAGGTTGTCTGCACATGTCCATCCTCGTCATCGGCGTCAATCACCGGAGTAGCCCAGTCGCGCTACTCGAACGCTTGACGCTTGCACCCGACACTCTGGGCAAGGCCGTCGCGGGGCTCGCGCAGCGCGACAACATTCGCGAAGCAGTGGTCCTGTCCACCTGCAACCGCACCGAGGTCTATGTCGTTGCAGAGCTCTTCCATGGCGCCTACGGCGATGTCCGTGACTTCCTCTGCGAGATCAGCGACCTGTCGGTTGATGAACTGACGCCGCACCTCTACAGCCAGCACGACTCCGCCGCAGTGACGCACCTGTTCGAGGTTGCTGCTGGTCTCGACTCGGTCGTGCTTGGCGAAGGCGAGATTCTTGGCCAGGTCCGTACCGCCTGGGAAACCGCACAGCTCGAAGGCGCGGCGCGAACCAGCCTCAACCTGCTGTTCCGTTCGTCGATCGAGGCGGGCAAGCGAGCTCGCAGCGAAACGGGCATCAGCCGGGGTACGGCTTCAATCAGTCACGCTGCTGTCGAGATGATCACCGACGTTATCGGCGACCTGGCGGGCAAACGGGTTGCCGTCATCGGTGCCGGCTCCATGGGTGAAGGTGTCGCTGTCGCGCTGCATCGTGCCGGCGGCGCCACGATCACCGTCGTCAACCGGTCACCCGAGCGCGGCGCCGCCTTGGCAGCGCGAGTCGACGGCAAGACGGTCGGGTTCGAGCAGCTCGCCGACGTCGTTGCCGTCGCAGATGTTGTTGTGGCGGGCACTGGTGCCGGAGATCCGGTCATCACCGCCGACCTGGTTGCTCGTGCCCGCACGGGCTCTGGCGCCGGCTCGCTTCACATTGTTGACATCGGCATGCCCCGCGACGTCGAGCCAGATGTCGGCGCGCTTTCGGGTGTCACGGTCTTCGACCTCGATGACCTGAGTGCATGGGCAGACCGTGGCCTGGCGCATCGCGCCGGTGAAGCTGATCGTGTGCGTGCCATCGTCAACGAAGAGGTCGAAGACTTTGCCGTCGAGTCCACGGCGCGCCAAGCCGCTCCGCTCGTTGCGTCGATGCACGAGGCTGCCGAGCGTGTGCGGTCTGGTGAGCTCGATCGATTCGCCAATCGCCTCAACGGCCTTGACGAGAGCGGCCGTGGCGCCGTCGAAGCCTTGACAAAGGCAATCATTGCGAAGCTGTTGCACGAGCCATCGGTGCGTCTCAAAGGCCAGGCCGGTACGCCGCAGGGCGATCGCAACGCCGCTGCGGTACGCGACCTGTTCGACCTGAGCTGACACCGTTCGAGATACTGGCATGTCCACGCCACTGCGCATCGCGACGCGAGCATCGCGTCAAGCACTCGCTCAATCCTCTGCAGCCGCCGCCGCCTTGCGCGCCGCTACCGGCCGTGAAGTGGAGCTGGTCGAGGTCAACACCACCGGCGACATTCGCGTCGACGTCCCCCTGCACACGATGGGCGGCCAAGGCGTGTTCGTCAAAGAAGTCCAGCTGGCTGTGCTCGATGGCCGAGCCGACTTGGCCGCGCACTCGGCCAAGGACCTGCCGTCCGCTCCTGCCGACGGTCTGACGATTGCTGCGTTCACCGAGCGCCGCGACCCGCGCGACGCGCTGATTGGTTCCACCCTGGGCGACTTGGCCGAAGGAGCGACAGTCGCGTCGGGCTCGGTCCGGCGCCGAGCGCAGCTGCGCCGCGTCCGCCCCGACCTTGCGTTCGCCGAGCTGCGCGGCAACATCGACACCCGGCTCTCGAAGATCCCCGACGGCGGGGCAATCGTGATGGCCGTCGCCGCCTTGCAGATCCTGGAGATGACCGATCGCCTCACCGAGACACTGGGGATCGACGAGTTCGTTCCAGCCGTGGGACAGGGGTGCGTGGCCATCGAGTGCCGTTCGGACGATGCGGCCACCATCGCAGCGCTCGCGATGATCGATCATGCGGTGACGCGTCATGACGTTGAAGTTGAGCGAGCGTTTCTTGCCGAACTCGGATCGGGCTGCTCGCTTCCCGTTGGTGGCCATGTCGTCGACGGGGTCCTGCGTACGTTCCTGGCCAACCTCGACTCTGGTGTGTCAGTCAGCGATCAGATCGAATTGAGCGGCGCTGTCGAGGCCGATGTCGATCTCGCCCGTGCCGCTGCGGCCAGCGCGCATGGCGCCGTCTCATGATCCACATTCGTCGGAGCTGACATGACGGCCGGACCGGACAGTGGCGAAGGCTCGGCATCGATCGGGGAACTCGCTGGTTGTCGGGTGCTGGTCACCCGCGAACGGCCCGGCGAACTCGGACGAATGCTGGCCGAGCGCGGCGCCGACGTGGTCCACGTTCCGCTCATCGTCGTGACCGACCCGCCCGATCACGGAGCGGCGCTCCAACGTGAGTTCGACCGGCTCGACCGGTACTCGTGGCTCGTGGTCACCTCGCCTGCGGGCGCCGAGCGCGTCGGCAAGGTCGCAGCACTCCACCCGCAGATCCGACTCGCCGCAGTGGGCACCGCGACCGAGCAGCGCTTGGCAGCGCTCGCCGGCCGGCCGGTTGACCTGGTCCCGCACCGCCAGCTTGCTGCGGTGTTGGCCGAGGAGCTGATCAAGCGTTGTGCCGAACCCGCCACGATCCTTGTCGCTCAAGCTGACATCGCTGGCGACGCGCTCGGGAGCCAGTTGTCCATGGCCGGGCACGACGTTACTTCGGTCACGGCCTACGCGACAGTGCTCGTCGAACCCGACGTCGCTGCGATCGACGGCGCCGACGTACTTGTACTGGCAAGTGGTTCTGCCGCTGCAGGGTGGGTCAACGCCTTCGGGGTTCACCAACCGCCGATCGTTGTGGCCATCGGCCCGTCAACCGCTGAGAGAGCACAGGAGAATGGGCTCAAGGTCGACGGGGTTGCCGCCGATCACTCTCTTGAAGGTCTTGTCGACGAAGTTGTTCATCAGGTCATTCGCCATCAAGCGGAGGGCCGGAGATAACCAATGTTGGCAAGCAATGCAGTAATCTTTCCCGGATCGACCAGTCAGTGAGGAGCCTTGTGGCTGCACGCAGCAGAAGCCGAACAATGGCTTCAGCAGTAGCAACTGTGCTCGGGGCAGGGCTCATTTTGAGCACGAGCGCCTCGAGTGTTCTCGCGCGGCCGGTCGTCGTCCTCGAACAGGTCGAAGTTGCTCCGCTCGGCACTGCCGCCTCTTCGGTCGGCGACACGCTCGGCTCGAACCCATCAGTGTCTGGCGACGGGCAATTTGTGGTGTACCAAGGCGCACCACAGCAGCCGCCGCTGCCTGAAGAGCTGGAGGGAAATGTTGAGCCTGTTGAGCCGCAGGTCGACCCGCGAGGTAGCACGATCTATCTCTCGAGTCGCGTCGACAATTCCACGATCGAACTCTCACCGATTCCGAACGGTCTCCGGCCAGGCAACTCAGTCCGCCCCGTGATCTCCGGCGACGGCTGCAGTGTCGTGATGATTTCTGAGATGGCACTTGATGTCTTCCGCGATGACGACGCCGGTGCCCGGTGGGACGTCTACCGCTCGGTCCTCCCACATTGTGACGGAGCGATCGGCAACTGGGAACTCGTATCTGCACGCGCCGATGGCAGCTCACTTGCTCGCGACGATGTCGATCCGAATCAGACTCCAGCCGTGTCGCGTTCCGGTGCCGAGATCGCGTACGTCCACCCCGACGAACGGCTCTTTGAAGCCCCCAACGTCACGACGATCACCGTGATTGACCTGGCCGTTCCCCCGACCGACCCGCGTCGCTCCGAAGTCGTAGCCGGCACTCCTCGCGACCGGCCAAACACCACCTTCGTACACACAGGCATCGATCAGCCCGCACTCTCTGACGACGGCCGACAGGTCGCATACCGGTCTGACGCAGCATCAGCAGAGGGCGTTCCGGTCTGGGGTACGGGCCCAGCTGATGGTGGCGCTGCGACCAAGCAGGTCTTCGTGTGGAATCGGCTCGAAGCCGATCCGTTCGCCGCAGTGCAGCTGGTTTCGGCCCTGCCGTCGGGTAAGCCAAGCACAGCCGGTGCCGCCGAGCCAGCGCTCTCCCGCGATGGCCGGGTGGTCGCCTTCTCATCTCCTGACCAAGGTCTCGTCCCGGCAGTCTTCCCGCTCTGTGTTGACGATTGCCCATCGCAGATCTATCGACTCGACCGTGACGTCGACGCCGACGATGATTTCGACGAGCCCGGTGCAACTGAGCTGGAAATCATCAGTGTCGAACCCGGCTCGGATGGCTCAAGTGCTCCGGTCGTCGGCAGCGGTGCTTCCACGCAGCCCACGCTCAGTGCCGATGGCCACGTCCTCGCGTTTGTCTCGAAGGCGCCCAACCTGCAGCTCCTCGAAGCGCCAGGAAGTGGCGAGGTCGGCGATGGCGACATCCTCGTCGCTGACGAAGGTCAGAGCGATTTGCGCCGCATCACTGTCGCTATCGACGGCGTTCGTCCAACGATCGGTGCCCATTCGCACCCGCAACTCAGTGACTCGGGCCGCATCACCGTGTTCGACACTCTCGCTGCGTCTGATCTGCTCGTCGAAGGCGCTCCGGCCGGCCGTCAAGTCGTCGCGCTGTCTTCACCCCCACGTCTCTCACTCCCCGACGCTGACGTCGGAACCACCGTGGTTGGCCTCGAAAGTACTGGCTGGTTTGTCGGCCTCGTCAACGAGGGCCCTTCGGCATTCGATCCCGCAATCGTGACCATTGACGATGCCCGCTTCACCATCGACGCCCAGAACAGCACGTGCGTCATCGGAACGCTCGTCCCGGCGGGCTCTGATTGCAAAGTGCAGTTCACGTTCACGCCCACCTCAGAAGCCGCCGTCAACGCCACGCTCACTATTGCCGAAGAAGGCTTCGAAGCGGTGTCGGTCAGCTCACGGTTGGGCGGCGGCGGCGGCGAACCCGCTCTGCAGCTGTACCCCGGCGGTGCAGATATCCCCGGCGAAATCCTCGTTGGCGAATCGGCACCCGAGTTCCTCTTCGACGTCGGCAACATCGCACTCGTCCCAACTTCGATCGAACGAGTCGAAATCCAGGGCGCGCACGCCGGTGACTTTGCTGTCACCTCGTCGAATTGCGTGGATCGCCCGCTGAACCCGCGAGCGAACTGCGCCATCGGCGTCACGTTCACGCCAACAGACAGCGGCCGACGCACAGCGCTCATCGAAGTGTTCACCCCAGAGGGCCAGTCATCGTCCGTCATCATCGCTGGCGACGCAGTTTTTGAGCCGATTCTTGCCACGTTCGGGTCCGAGGTGCGTGCCGGTGAGCTGTTCCTTCTCGCTGGGTCGGCCTACCCGGCCGGAATGCCGTTGGTGATCACCTATGCCGATGGCCAAGGACAGCCGATTGAGATCGACATGGTCACCAACGAGAACGGTGATTTCTTCGTGTCGGTTCCTGTCGACCCGAACGAATTCGGTGGTGATCGCCAGATCGTGGTGCAGTCGTCAGAGGGTGTTGCCGCTGTCACTCAGATCGACGTCGTTGCCGAGACCGAACAGCACGTTGGTCTGCCTGGCTTTGGCCTCGGCTGACCGGCGTCAGATCCCGGCGTCACCCGAACCCTTGAGGATGTACCGCTCGTTGGCGGCAGCCGACTCGGGTCAATCGTGAGGTGCTATAGGGCAGGGCGGGTTCGGCCGCCGATGTTGATGCGCGTGGAACACGTATCGGCAGTCGAGGTGGCACCCTTGGCGTCGCACTTCACCGAGAAGGTCAGGTTGTCGCCGGGCTGAAGCCGAATGGGGGTGATGCGCGGCTCGAAGTACTGCCCTCGGATGTTCGACAACGACCACTGGTACACCTGCACGCCGTTGATGAACAGTTGGGCGATGCCGGTGTCGTTGAGTGAATTCTCGACTCGAATATCGGTGAGGTCGAACGTGATGCCCTCGCCAATGGGCTGGGAGGCGTCGGCCGTGCCGAGGATCGGAGCATCGACGGTCAGACGAATGAACGACGGCTCACCGTCACCGTCATCAGCGGTCACCGTCTCAACTGCCGCCTCGTCGCTGTCGACTGCGGTGGTGGCGGGGGCGGGGGTGGCGCCGTCGACGGGTGCGGGAGTGAGCTCAGCAATTCGTTCGTCGACGAGGTCGGTCGCGGCGTCGCGAATCTCGGGTCGAATGACGCCGAACCAGGCGGCAGCCAGGCCGCCAAGAAGTGCTGCAATTGTGAGCGCGCGGACGATCGCTGCCCCGGGGATGGTGGGGGGCTGAACGAGCGACATCGATGCGATGGCGGGGTCGTGCCCCTGCTGCTCCGCTTCGACCTCGAAATCGAGCGTACGAGTTGCGCGCCGAAAGAACCCGCGCCGAGCTTTGGCCTTGAATCGCACCAGGCTGGCCCCGCCGGGCGCGACGCCGACCGCCGGGGGATCGAATAGTCCATCGACTCGTTCGCTGGTGTCGACGAGCTTGAGACGACAACTGGCGAGCTCATTGCCGTGGTTCTCGACCATGAACTCGTACGTCGCGCGATGCCGAGCGCGCTGCACCGGCTGCAAGCTGACGATGCGCCGATCGTCGAATGGCTGAATCGCGAGCACGATCTCGGCGACCACAGTGTCATCGGGTTCGCTGAGTGGAATGACACGCACGGCAATAACGGTCGGGCCCGCCGATGTCGTGGGGACTTCGGGTGGTGTGACCACGACGTCGACCACGTCCTGCGATCCGCCGAACAGGGTGATGCTGCTGCGTTCGATCGCGGTCCAGCTTGCAGACAGACCGGCGGGCACGACCGTGTACGACTCGGCTGACTGACGCAGGTTCTGTATCGACAACGGCAGCGTCAACTGCGCGCCCGGTTGGGCAACCATCTCACCGCTGGAGAACCACGTCTGCACTGACACGCCCGTCAAGGTACTGGCTGACTTGCCGCTGCGTTGGGCATCCCGCCGGGCAAGATCATCGGCTGCCCCTCCGTCCATCGCACTCACGACCGTCCAAAAAATGTGGGATCAGCGTCGCAGAGCGACCTTCATGCCACAAGTTTCGGGCGTGATCGATGCCGCAACCGAAATGTGCCGGAAAATCGTCGGTCAGCGACGCTGGTCTGTCATTTTCTGGGGCGGGGGGTGACGTGGTGGAAACATGGATGGACGCGGTCTCGTAGGCTAGAGAGGTGACGACGATCCGACCGCGCCGCCTTCGACGAACTGCCGCGATGCGCGAACTGATGGCGGAAACGCACGTCCGCGTCGACGATCTGATCGCTCCGCTGTTCGTGCGCGAGGGAATCGACCAACCGGTACCGATTGACTCGCTGCCCGGCGTCGTGCAACACACCCGCGAATCCCTTCGTGCCGAGGTGTCCGGTCTCGCCCAACTGGGGGTGAAGTCGGTGATTCTCTTCGGGGTGCCGTCTGAGAAAGATGCCGTCGGGAGTGGCGCCTCTGACCCGAATGGCATTGTGCAGCTGGCCCTCGGAGACCTTCGTGCCGAGGTGGGCGATGACGTCGTGGTGATGACGGATCTGTGCGTCGACGAGTACACCGACCACGGACATTGCGGCATTGTCGACGAACACGGCAGCGTCGACAATGACGCCACTCTTGACCTCTATGTACAGGCCGCGCTGGCGCAAGCCCGGGCAGGCTCGCAGGTGGTGGCTCCGAGCGGGATGATGGACGGCCAAGTTGCGGCGATTCGCACGGCGCTCGACGCGGAGCAGTTCAGCGAAGTGGCGATACTTGCCTACGCCGCCAAGTACGCAAGCGGCCTGTACGGGCCGTTTCGCGATGCGGTCGACGTCGAGATCGCCGATGGCGGCGATCGGCGCGGTTACCAGCAGGACTATCGCAACGTCCGCGAGGCCCAACGCGAGATTGATCTCGACATCGCTGAAGGTGCCGACATGATCATGGTCAAGCCGGCATTGGCGTATCTCGATGTGATTGCCGAGGCTGCTGCGCGCGTCGACCTTCCTGTCGCCGCGTATCACGTGTCGGGCGAATACGCGATGATCCATGCCGCCGCTCAGAACGGTTGGATCGACGGAGATGCCGTCGCTCTCGAACACCTCACTGCGATCAAACGCGCCGGTGCAAACATCATTCTCACGTACTTCACCCGCTGGTTCGCTGAACAGCACCAGTAGTCGCTCAGTCGGTGCACCGCGCCGAGTGACCGCCCGATAGGAGCAACATGGTCGACACCCTCATCCCACCCTGCGATGCCACGCGATGCGCGGCGGCTGGCTGCACCCCGACGGTCTGCGTCGGTGCTGGTGTCGCGTCAAATGCCGAGATGTTCGACCGATCGAAGCGAGCGATCCCTGGTGGCGTGAACTCGTCGATCCGTGCATTCAAGGCGGTCGGCGGAGAGCCTTACGTGGTCGCACGTGCCAACGGTGCGACGATCACCGACGTCGAAGGAACCACCTATTTCGATCTGGTCCAGAGCTACGGCGCAGTGATCCTCGGGCATGCGCATCCCGCCATCACACAGGCAGTCACAGCGGCTGTCGGCGATGGGACGTCATATGGCGCGCCGACGCCACGTGAGATGAAGCTCGCAGAGGCGATCAGCGAGCGTGTGCCGAGCTGTGAACGGGTGCGCTTGATGAACTCGGGCACCGAGGCCACAAGCACCGCGGTGCGCCTGGCGCGCGGTGTCACCGGCCGCGATCGAATTGTCACGTTCGCCGGCAACTTTCACGGGGCGACCGACGCACTCCTCGTTGCCGGTGGTAGTGGCGTGGCGACGCTCGGGCTCCCTGGCACTGCAGGGGTTCCGAACGGTGCCGTCGCTGAGACGATGGTGGTGCCGTACAACATTGTCCCCGAGCTCGACGACCAGGTCGCGGCGGTCATCGTCGAGCCGGTCGCGGCCAACATGGGCGTTGTCGCGCCGGTCCCTGGCTTCCTGAGTGGCCTGCGCGCTGAGTGTGACCGCGTCGGCGCTCTGTTGATTTTCGACGAGGTGATCACCGGTTTCCGGCTCGGGTCAGGCGGTGCGCAGGCAAAGTACGACGTGCGCCCCGACATCACATGCTTCGGCAAAGTGATCGGCGGTGGACTGCCGATCGGATCGATTGGTGGTCGCGCCGACATCATGGAGCGTCTGTCGCCGCTTGGTCCGGTGTTTCATGCCGGGACGTTGTCGGGGAATCCACTCGCCACGGCAGCGGGGCTGGCTGCGCTCGGGCAACTCACCGATGACGTCTACATGGAGTTGATGGCGCGCGCCCGTCACCTCGCGGCCGGAATGCGCGATGCCTGTGTATCGGAAGGTTTCGTTGCGTCGTTCCCGGTGGTCGGCACGCTGATGGGCATGGTCTGCGGATCGGCGGCGGGGTCGGTCCAGAACTTCGACGACGCGAAGCGCACCGACGAAGCTGCATATGCAGCGTTCTTCCAAGCAATGCTCGCTGAAGGTGTCGCGATGGCGCCTGGAGCGTACGAAGCGATCTTTGTCGGAGTGGGTCACACCGACGATGTGCTTGATGCGATCGTTGCGAAGACAGCGGTGGCCGCGCGGACCGCGGTGGCTGCGCTCACTGGTTAAGGGGTGACGCCACCGCTGGCGCGACCGCCGCTACGTTGGCGGCGGTGAGGCAGCTGTTCACTTGGCGATTCCTGGCAGCAGTAGCAACGCTGGCAGGGCTGGCGTTGATCGCCAACGCAGTCATCGCTGACGACGACCAACTTGCCGCAGTGCTCGAACCTGAGATCCCTGAGCATCGCGTCGACCTGATCGCTGGAGTCTTCATCACCGAGACCTCTGACGATTTCACGATCGGTCAGGATGGCCTGACTCGCGGGTTCGTTGACTTCACCCTCCAGAATCGTAAGGTCATGCGCGTTGCCCCGGGCACACCGGGCGAGGTCAATTGCCGACTGTCATCGATCAGCAGCTGCGTGGTGTTCGTCGACCTGCTTGGTGACGCCGTCGTTTGGTTTTCTGTGGAGCCCAAGGCTGAGCGGAACACCGTCGAACTCGGGCCGATCGTCGATCTCGAAGATGGTTATGCACTGTTCGCGAGTGGCTGGCAGATCAAGTACCCGCCGGTCATCGAACGTCGCTGTGAAGGCGAGGACATCGTCAGCTTCAGTGACTTCCTGCGCCGCTTTGGGCCGGGCAGCACGACGGTGATCGACGTCGCAACACAACGGGTCCTCCGTGTCCGCTGCGCCGGTGAGGATCGCGTCGTGGTCACCACGACGACCCAGCCGCTGATTGATGTGCCGGTCATCGATGGTGAACTGATTCCGGGCGACGAGATTGACGAGAACGACGGCGTCGTCGAAGTGCCGACCACGCTCGAAGAATCGACCGGCAACGTGACCGGCAGCCCTGCCGACGACTGACAGTTAGGCGAGCAGTGTGTGTGCTGCGGCGAGCCCCGAGTTGTGGGCGCCTTCGACCTTGGGTCCGGCGAACGCGTCACCGGCCATGATCACTTTGCCATCCGCTGTGGTCCAGCACGGATCCGGCCAGATCGATCGTGGTGTGGCGAGGCGCCATTTCTTCAAGGAATGCTCGACGATCGTCGCGTCACCGAGCCATGGGTGCGCTGCGACGGCGAGCTGCTTGACGAGCTCGTCGTTGTCGTCGTCCCAGTGAGCCTCGCTCCACGTCGGGTTGGCATGGAACGTAACGGCGGGTTCGAGGCTGACGCCCTTCGAGGCGTTGTCGCCGATGAAACTGAATACGTCGTCAGCGTTCTGAATTCCACCCGACGGAGGGAGGTCAGGAGCCTGGTCGAGTCGGACGAGTAAGCCGATGGTGCGGTCGTAGTCAGTTCGGAACAGGGTCTCGTCGAGCTCGATGCCGCCGTCGATCATCAAGGCGAAGGCCTGGGGGAGCGGCGCAGTGACGATCACGGCGTCGGCCTCGAACGAGGTGCCGTCGTCAATCGCAACAGACACATCGCCGCTGTCGGCGTCGCGTCGTACAGCGAACGCCATGGTGGAGCAGCGGATATCAAGGCCAACTGCCAGATCCTTGGCGAGTGAGTTCATTCCGCCGGTGGCGACGTAGCGCGGGTGGCTATCGCCATCGCCATCATCGAAGCCGTGGTTCCACGCGTGCACGAGCCCGCGTGCGAGCCAATCGTCGACCGTCTTGGCGAATGCAGGGGACCGCACGGTGAAGAACTGGGCGCCATGGTCGAGTGTTGCGCCGCCGACTCGGCGTGTGGCAAGACGGCCACCGGGCGAGCGGCCCTTATCGAGGACCAGCACGTCAGCGCCCGCGGCATCGAGTTCGCGCGCTGCGATCAGTCCCGCAAGGCCGGCTCCGATGATGATGATACGCACGAGCGTCAGCTTGCCGCAGCAGTGGCCTCGGGGGCCACTTCGGCGGTGCGTTCGCGATGCGCGTCCTCGGCCCGGCCGAGGAAGTCGAAGAGAACGCGATTGAAGGAACGAGCGTGCTCGATCATCAGTCCGTGAGCAGCGCCGCTGATCACGGCAAGTTCTGCCGTGGGGATTCGATCGGCGAGTTCTTCGCTGTCGCCTCGCGGCGTCAGGATGTCCTGATTGCCCACGACGACCAGTGTCGGCACGGTCACGTTTTCGAGTTCGCCCGCATACGACGTGTCGACGTTCATGATGGCGTCGACCTGTGCGGCGAATGCGTGCGACGGTCGCCCGAGCGCAAGCGGTCCAAGCCAGCCCATTGCTGGCAAGAGTCGGCGGAACGAGCGTGGGCCGATGACCCAGCGAGCGGCATCGTGGCCCATCGAGCCGATTCCACGCTCCAGCGCCGCATCGCGCCAGCTTGCCAGCAGCTCTTCGCGCCACGGATGGTTCTGGCCAGCAGTGCAGGCGAGCGTGAGTGAGCGGAGCCGTTCGGGATACTTCACGGCGAGGATTTGGCTAATCGCGCCGCCCATTGATGCTCCGACGACGTGTGCGGTCTCGACGCCAGCGTGATCGAGGACAGTGACGGCATCGTGAGCCATCTGTTCGAGCGAGTACTCGCCGTGCGGTTTGTCGCTGCGGCCTGCGCCCCGATTGTCGAGGGCGACGGCTTGGTAGGACGGGGCCGACGCGATCCGCTGGAGGTTCCATCCGTTCTTGTCGGCACCCAGACCCTGGATGAACAAGATCGGGGGAGCGCCAGGACGCCCGGTGACTCGGTAGTGAATGCGGGTCCCGTCAGATGCACGGACGTAGGTCATCAGTTTCCTCCGAGCCCGCTGAGCGGCAGCCAGTCGAGCGGGGTCCCGGTCGTCATCTCGCCCATTTCGGTGAGCAGCAATGTGAGGTCGTCGGCGACGTGATCGGCGAGTTCGACTTCGGCGAGCGGTCCGCGTCGGCGTTGCCGCTGGCGCGTGGCGTCTCCGATCTCGATACGGGCTCGGCGTCCAAACGGCGAGCTCGTGGTGGCGGCGGGGAACACGTCGACGTTGGATCGGATCGCCGCACCGATCAGGGCGTGGTCGATGGTGCCGACATCGCGGGGGCGAGTGGTGGCGCTCGCAGAACACACGACCAGTTCGCCTGCCCGGAGTGCGCCAGCGACCTCGTCGGGATGATCGAGCAGGCCGCCGAGTCGCTGAGCCAGTGCACCAACGGGGCCGCCGTCCGGTCGGCCGACGAACCGAACCGGCCGGTCGACGGCGCGGCTGATCGCAAACGCGCTGTAGACCGCGGCGAGCGCGAAGCGACGGGCATTGACAACGATGAGTGCGCCCTTACGGGTGGGGAGGCGCTGATCGCCGCCCGTCGACACGGACCAGCGGATCTCGGACAGCATCGTGACCGTGCGGAACAACCCCGCATCGCGACCCCAGTTGTCGACATGACCTGCTGGCTCGTCGGTCACGCGGTGAAACATTGTTGCGCCCTCAGAGGCGACCGCCGCGACCCGCTTCGTCGGAAAGTCGACGACGCTACCGAGTGGAGAGTTTGATGAGGGGTTGGGTGCGGGCATCAGGCGCTCACTTCGTCCGGTGTGATCTGTTCGGCGGCGGGCACCCGAGCCTGCTTGCGAATGACTCTGGGCCATCGATACAGGTGGTCGATGACCTCGGTGGTGCTCGTATCGGGTGTCATGCCGAGCAGTGCTTGCATCCGTCCGTTGTCGGCAAGGCGGCCACGGGTCAGTGCTTCGCTGACATGGTCAGGGATGGGTGCGCCGGTGATGTGCGAGAGTTGGCGAGCAAACCACCACTGGGGTCCGAACAACGGCAGCGGAATGCGTTGGCCGCGACGGATGGCGTGGAGGCAGGTGATCGCGCCGGGGGCGACCACGTTGACCGGGCTCGACAATTGGTTGCGGGCAGCAGCAACGATGGCGCGGGCTGCGTCACGGTGCTCGATGACGGCAAAGGGTGGGTCGGTGGTTGCATGGAAGGGCACCACCGGCTGGCGGAGCAAACGGCCAAGTGGGGAGGGCACGTGCGGTCCGAGTACTGAGGCGAGACGCACAGCACCAACGGTGACCCCGACGCGTTCGGCGACGTTGGCAGCCGTGCGCTCGATGTCGGCAACGGTGCGGCCCCATTCACTCGTCGGGCGCAATGGTGCGTCTTCGTCCGGACGGGTGAGCGATCCGGGGCCGCGGCCGTAGATCTCGATGCCACTGCGAACGATGATGCTGTCGAGCGCCCGGCACTCGGCAGCGGCTCCGAGCACAGAGACGGCGGCTTGATCGGTCAGCGCAGCGGCCACCCGCGGGGCGGCACGAGCGTCCGGCTCCCAGACGCCGACATGGACCAGCACATGGGGGTTGAACTTGGTGACGGTGTCGACAATGGTGTCGTGGTCGTCTGGAGAAATCCGGTGGAACGTCGTACGCTGCAGACGACGACGCGGAGGATCTGCGTCAATACCGGACAGCGAACCCACCCACGGCTCATTTTCGAGGAGATTGGCCACCAAAGTGCCGAGTTCGCCACCCACACCACTCACGAAGACTCGCCGCCCTGCCATGACTCTTGAAGATACTCCGACCCGCCGCCAGTTGATTGGTTCAGCGCTGGGCGCAGCGGTCACGTTGGCGGGCGCCAGCCAACTGTTTGGCAGCGCCGATCGGGTTGCTGCGCTCAGTAGTGCGGTGATGCGGCCAGGGGCTGCGACTAAACCGGCTGTCCGCTTGGCCATCACCGACAAATTGACGTTTCCGGTCGACGCCAACCCGATCTATGGAACGCTGGTGTGCCTAAACAACTTCGGTGGCCGAAGTACGGCGAATGGTCCCTGCAGTCACAATGGCGTCGACATCGGTAACGACAAGGTCAGTGGTCGGGGAAGGCCGCTCTTGGCCTGCGTCGACGGTGTGGTGCACAAAGACGAGGCGTTCAGCACGGGCGGCCTTACGCGCATTTTGCGTGATGGGATCGGTACCTACTACCGCTATCACCATCTCGACAGCTACGAGTCGTCGCTCAAAGAGGGTGATCCGGTGACAGCAGGCCAAGTCATCGGCACGATGGGAAATACTGGGAACACGGTCTGGAGCCACCTCCACTTCGAGATTTGGCAAGACAGCCTGACGCCAAGCCGGGCGACGATCATCGACCCGGTGCCTCGGCTGTGGTTCCCGCACGGTGTCACGCTCCGTGCGCCGACGGCGTGCGCGACCTAATTGGCGCCGCTCCCGAACGGGCTCCATCACCAAAAGTTACGGTTGGGTGACGAAACGGTTGCGCTTTTCGTCATATAATGCGCTCAAGCCGTCCCCCAGACGTGCCGAAGTAGTGATATCGCCGTTGTGCCGTCTGGATTCGCCAGTCGACGTGATGCGACTTGACGAATCCCTGATGAACGATCCCACCGACCTCCCTCTCGGCGAAGAGCAGCACCGACTCTCTCGACGCCGGATGATCACGGCCTCGCTGGGCGCGGTCGCAGGCCTCGTCGCTGCCAGCCAGGTGGCGAACGCATCACTCCCCGGCGTTTTCAACGGAAGTGCTGGCCCGCTGCAGAACAGCGAACTCCAACCCGCTGTTCGGATTCCTCAGACCACGACAACCACAACAACGACGCTTCCACCGGTTGCCGACGGCCAGATCATGTTCCCAATCGATGCCCTCCCGGGAGACTGCTGGATCAGCGACAACTTCGGCGACTGCCGGGGCAGCAACTGTTCGCGTCGCCACGAGGGTCTCGACATCTCCGGGAACCGCGGTGCAGACCTGTTTGCCGTTGTCACCGGTCGCCTGACCAAGAAGTACGTGGATCGCGGACTCACCTACGGGGCCGGTCATGGCTGGACGTTGTACGACGAAACGACCGATGTCACCTACAAGTATTTCCATATGGGCTCTCATGCAGAAGGCCTCGCGGAGGGCGACATCGTGCAGCAGGGCAGTGTGATCGGCACGGTCGGCAATACCGGCACATCAGGCGCGAACAGCGACAGCAACTATCACCTGCACTTCGAGTACCGGCCAGGCAACGTTGCTCAAGATCCTCGACCGCTGCTGGTTCGCCACCCCAACTGCACGTTCTACGACTGATCCACAACAGTGTCTCGCCCCACGCCGCCGGCGCAGCCCGGAGATGGACGTGGCAAATCCATGACCAAGGTCCCAGCCGGTTGCACCCGACGCGCGGTCAGAGGTTCGTAGGCTATGGAAATGAGCTTCTGGCCGAATTCCGAACACTGGAGCGTGAAGATTCCGCTCGAGACCGCACACTCGCGTCTCGACGTGCTCGCCGAGACCGGCGTCGTTATCTTGAAAGATGCCGACTTTGACGTTCCCGAGTCCGAGTATCTCGCGCTCGAGTACATGGACTGGAAGTCGGGTGGCGATACGAACTTCGCGCCGATCGCCACGGCCGACGGGGAACTCGACTGCCGCGGATTTTGGGACAAGGGCAAGACCGACAAGGACGCGGTGTGGACGTCGAATGCCGATGTGGCGCCGAGCATCAAGAACTATGTCGACGGCGTGGGCGCCAACTTCGGGCGGGTGCGCGCCATCAAGCTTGAGCCGCAGGATCGTGAGTCGGCGATCCGAAGCCTGCACCGCGATGACAACAACCGCTTCAACCCCGATGACGAGGGTTGGGTCGTGCGAACGTGGGTTGAGTTGACGGACAACCCAGACAGCTACATGATCTTGATGGACAACGACGCCGACGGTCTTCCTGATGCATCGACCGAGGTCCGCGTCCCGTTGCACAAGGGCGCTCGCTTCATCGTCGACACGCAACGCCTCTGGCATGTCGTTGTGCACCCGGGCGCCGAGTCGCGCTACGCACTCATCACGAGCTTTGAGTCCAGCCCCGTGCTGGACACCTGGATCGCGGCCGAAGCCGCGAGCTGAATCGCTCCAACCTCACCTTCCACCTCGACGCGGAGTCAGCAATTCGTGTCGCAGCGCGAGGAGCTTGGGTGCAGGTTCTCCGTCCGACCAGGCATCGCCAACGATGACCCGTTCGTACGACTCCCATTCCTGGCGGACACCGGCAAGATCGCCGGCGCTGGCATGGGCGCGCATGCGCACTCCGATGAGTTCGTTATGGCCTGCCAAGACCTTGAGACCCTGCCCGGTTGCCCAGAACACCAGGCCGGTGTTGCCGAGCGACAGGGCATGCCCTGCGAGTTTCAGGGCGATGTTCTGATGCGGACAGTTACTCGTCGACGGAACGGCGGCCCTCGAGGGCGCGTCCGAGCGTGAGCTCGTCGGCGTACTCCAAGTCACCGCCCACGGGCAGCCCACTCGCAATGCGGGTCACGTTGAGCCCGAGTGGCTTGAGCAGCCGTCCGAGATACATGGCCGTGACTTCACCCTCGGTATTGGGGTTCGTGCACAAGATGACTTCGGTGATCCCTTCGGGATCGAGCCGAGCAACGAGCTCGCGAATCTTCAACTGCTCAGGCCCGATGCCTTCCAGCGGCGACATCGCGCCGAGCAACACGTGGTAGCGCCCGCGGAACTCGCCGGTCTTTTCGATGGCCACGACGTCACGCGATTCCTCGACGACGCACAGGACATGACTGTCGCGTCCGTCATCGGTGCAGATGGGACACAAGGTGTCGTCGGCGACGTTGAAGCAGCGTTCGCAGAATCGAACTCGGGCCTTGGCATCGGTGATGGCATGCGCGAGGCGTGTGACGTCGTCCTCGGGGACCTTCAGAAGGTGAAACGCGATTCGCTGAGCCGATTTTGGACCGATGCCAGGCAGCCGGCCGAATTCATCGATCAGTGCCTGGACGGGAGCGGTGTACGTCGTTGAGGCCATCAGTACGTCTCGGTAACGAGTTCGGAACCGGGGAATGCCTCAGCGAGTCGATCGATGGGCGTCTTCACGGTTTCAGGCGGGGCATCGACCAATTCAGTGAGGTCGACCTCGTGGTCTTCGGGCAGCACGTGAATCTCGGCCTCGGACGCTGCAGGCACATCTTCGTCAACTTGGAGGGGGGTGCCGCTGGCCTGCGCCTCGGCCGCCTTGCGTTCGGCTGCGCGGCGCGGCGACTCAGATCGCTGACGAGGTGAATCTTCGACCGGCATGTCGCCGTCGTCGACCATCACCGAATCAGCCTGGGGATCAGCGGCAGGGTGTCCCGGATCCATTGGCGGTTCGTTCGCGGGCGGTGCTGCTGGAGTCGTCGGCTCGGCTGACCGAGGGGGCGCACTAGCTGTTGCCGGATCGCTGGACGGGCCGCCACCGGAATCGGGTGATTCGCCACCGCCACCGCCACCGCCACCGGCAAGAACGAGTTCGATCGAGACCGGACCGCCAACAGCGGAGGTGAGTGCCTGCTCAACCGCAGCTCGATGCTGCTCGCACTTGTCGCGATGTACAGGGTTGGGCAGCGACAGCGTCAGGACCGTGTCGGTATTCGAAACGTAGGTCGCGGGTGAGAACACTGCACGAGTCATGCCACGCAGGCCGGGCTTGATCGTGTCATCCCACATCGACTGATTCATCGCAGCACTATTCGACGCAGCTACCGCCGCCGGTTCAGACCTGGCCGCCGCCTGCGATGGTGCTGGCTCCGGCTCGCGTGCGACCGCAGCCGGCGCTGCCTGGTCTTTCGACGTTGCTGCAGTGGTCTTCGCAGCGGACTGTGATCGCTGGACTCGTCCCCCGAGCGTGGCGCGGCCGGTCGCTTCGTCGCGCGGCGCCTCGACGACAGTGGGCTCGGGCTCGGGCTCGGGCTCGGGCTCGGCAGCAGCCGGTGTGGCTTGGGCAGCAGCCTGTCTGGGAGTCGCAGCCGGCGCCCCGGCAAGTTGCTGCTCGAGCTTCGCGACGCGCGCAGTCAGCGCGCCGATGGCTGCACCCGCATCACCGGATGCTGCCGAATCGGACGTGAGCTTGACGATCGCCACATCGAGGAGGACCCGCGGGTCGGGAGCGTGACGCATCTCGGTCAACGCCTCACCGAGTTGTTCGATGCCGCGCACGAGGCCCGCAGCACCGAGCCGCTGCGACTGTTCCGACAGCGCTGCCACCCGATCGGACGGCAGCTGCACCAGGTCGGATGCCATGATCGACAAGAACCCGTTGCGCAGGAACCCAATCAGTTCCTCGGTCAAGGTGCGCGGATCGCGACCCAAACCGATTGCTCCGGCTGCCATCTTCAGCGCCCGACCGGGGTCGCGTTCGATCATCGCCTCGACGAACTCCTCGATGGGCACGGTTTCAGCGCCCTCGCCACCGGTGTTGGCCACCAATTCGAGTGCAGACAGCGCGTCGCGTGCTGACCCGGCGCCCTGGGCCAGCACCTGTTGAATCGCCGCGTCGGAAACGACGAGGCCCGCATCGTCGGCCACCCACCGGACGTGCTGCTGCAACGTGTCGGCAGGAAGCAGATGGAACTGCAGGTGTTGCGTGCGGCTCCGAATCGTGTCGGACATCTTTTGCGGGTCGGTCGTTGCCAGCACGAACACCACGTGCGGTGGCGGTTCCTCGAGCGTCTTCAACAACGCGGCCTCGGCGGGCTTGGTCAGCATGTGCACCTCGTCGAGGATGTACACCTTGTGCCGCCCGGGCGTGCCAAGTGATGCCTTGTCGATCAGATCGCGCATCGAGTCGACGCCGTTGTTGCTCGCCGCATCAAGTTCGTGCACGTCATAGCTGGTGCCGCGCTCGACCGACAGGCACGACTCGCACTCGCAACACGGCTCACCGTCTTGGACATCGGTGCAGTTGAGCACCTTGGCAAGAATGCGTGCCGAGGTGGTCTTCCCGGTGCCGCGGGGACCCGAGAAGAGATACGCCTGGCCTTCGCGTCCTTCGGCGACGGAGGTGCGCAGCGCCTTGACGACGTGGTCTTGACCCCGAACCTCACTGAAGCGGCGGGGCCGATAGCGGCGGTACAGCGACTGGGTGGCCATTGCGGTCACGATAGAGGTTCGCGGGCGCAGCGCCATCGACGGTGTGGACACCTGACCCCTGACCAGTCCTACAGTAGGGGTGATGTCATCTCTTGGCCGACTGAGTCGAGCTGCAGCGATACTTGCCATGAGTGCGTCGATCGTGATGACGGCGGGCTGCGCAAGCGAAGCCGCACCAGCCGTTGACGCTTCCGCCTACCGAGCTGAACTCGCTGCGATCTGCGTTGCGAGCAATGCGGAACGGTCGGCAATTGCTGATCCGCTCGACCAAGCCGGCGTGGCCAGCTTTGCCCGCTCGGTTGCTGACGTGCTCACTCGGCAAGCTGAGGCGGCCCGAGCATTGCGGTCACCGGACGACCTCGACGACGATCACCGAGCGTTCGTACAAAACACCGCTGACCAAGCCGCGGCATGGACCAGCCTCGCCGTCATTCCGTCCAGCGACACGGAACAGTTCGGTGCGCTCCAAACCACCATCCTCGAACTCACCCTCGGGCGCGATGATTTGGCCACGGAGATGGACATTTTGGCCTGTCGCGTCGCTCCGGCATGAGAGCCGACGCGTTCGGGCGGCCACGCTCAGCGCGTGCCTCACGCCCTTGGCTGTGGGCTGGCAGTAGCCTCGGCACACTGTGAACGAGCACACACCTGTTCTCCTTGGCCGACGACGGTCGGCCCGGTCCAATCTGGCCCAAGCCGCCACCGTTTCGCGGCAGCCTGTGGCGTCTCGCTTGGGGCGCTCCGTCCGGCTCGGACTCGCGTTCGTCCTGATCGCCTTCGTCGGAGCATTCGGCCTTGCGCCGGGAACTGCCCTCGCCGACAACGAGATCATTACCTCTGAGCCTGCCGACGGTGCGACCCTCACGACGTCGCCCAGCGAAATCGTCTTCAATTTCACCGAGGAAGTCGGCGAACTGCGCGTCGTCTCGGTCGAGTGCAACACCGAGCCATACCTGGTGCCGCGGCCCACTTTGAGCGGTAACGCGAGAACGATGACGGTCGAGATCCCGGCCCCCGGTCTTCCCCAGGGTCTGTGCGTCGCAACCTGGACGGTCAGCGACAGCGACGACGAGCCGAATGGCAGCGGCCAGATCTCCTTCTCGATCGAGGTGGACCCGGCGCCGACGACCAGCATTGCCGACACAGGCAACGACACGACGACCACATTGGCAGGCGCCGGCGAAGGAACGCCGGCATCGACCACCGGAAGCACTGATGCATCCGACTCGGCGATCGTCGACCTGAACAGCGTCGAGACCGGAACGGGGCCGCTGTGGCTCGGGCGGGTGTTGTCGACGCTCGGCATCGCAGCAGTTTTTGGTGCACTCGTCGTGATCGCTGCGGCGTGGCCAGAGGGCGTCGAATACCTGATCACTGTCCGATTCGTCCGCTCAGCGTGGGTGCTTGCCCTGATCGGAACGTTGCTGTTCACGTCAGCGGCAGCTGCAGCGGTGTCGGGTTCCTCGCTGGGATCTGGCTTCAGCCCCGCTGCGTGGCTGGACCTGCTTGATGCCGGGTGGTCCGGCCGAGCCGCACTCCTCCGACTGGTCTTTGTCATTGCCGCTGCCTGGGCAGCGTTCCGACCTGATCGCGTCATCGACCCCGTCACCCAACTTGTCGCGCTCGGGCTCCCCGCGCTGGCGGTCGTGATGATCGGCGTCGGCCGCGTCGACGGGCCACTGGTACTGCTCGGTGTGCTGCTCGGCATTGCCCACGCATTGGCGATGGCCGTGTGGGTTGGCGGCGTGATCTTGCTCGCACGCGTCATCCTGTCCGGCCCCGGCGAGGAGGACCTCGTCCACGCCGTACGCGGCTTCGCGCGCATCTCGGTGCTTGCCATCGTCGTCACCATCGGCACCGGGCTGGTGCAGATGTTCCGCCTTGATGGCGGCAATCTCTTCAACAACGCCCACGGCCGCGTCACCGTGCTGAAGGTTGTGTTGGTCGCAGCGATGGTGTTCGTCGGTCTGTCCGCCCGCCAGTTCGCGCAACAGCGTCTGGCCCGGACCCATGAAATGACCGTGCCGATGGCTGACCGGTTGCGACGGGCGTTCGGCGTCGAAGCCGCGATCGGTCTGGTCGTTCTGCTTGCAAGTTCCTGGTTGCTGGCACTCACTCCGGTCAACGTCAACAACGAACCCTCGATCGACTACGCGATCGAGCGGCGAGTTCTGGTCGAGGCCGAAGAGATCGTTGTCCTCGACGTCACCGTCAAGCTCACCAACGATCGAGTCGGGTTGAACGGCCTCGAAGTTCGCGTCGACGAGCCAGGCGATGGCATCATCGGTCTCGAGGTGGTCTTCACGCCGCCGGTCGACGGAGTGAGCGGCGCAATCGTGCAGTCCGTACCGCTGACCGGAGCAGGACGGGCCGTACGAAGCGAAGCGAACGGACTCCCGATGGAGGTCGCCGGCGACTGGCAATTACAGGTCAACGCCAACACCGGAGCAGGCTTGGTGCGCAGCGACCCCATCGTCATCGCGATCGCAACAGCCGATGGCACCGCGCCGACCACGTCGATCACGATCCCCGAACCGATCCTCGTCCCGATCGAAACCACCACCACCACCACCGTCGCCGGTTGATGTCCGCCTGATCTCTGTCTGGCCCCTTATCGGACCCCTTGTCTGCTCGATCCCGGGTGCCATGCGACATTGAGCACGACCGTCGCAGTCAGCCAGTGGATGCAGCCGCAATGAACTCGTGGAAGTCGACAGGCGCGGCGACGTCGAGCTGGTCGTAGCGACACTGGGCGGGGACGATGTCGGGCCGCCACCGCACAAACGACACGCCGTGGCGAAATCGGCCACCCTCGAGCTGACCGAAGGTGACCTCGGCGACGAGGCCCATCGCCAGCGGCACAAACGAGAGATCCTTGCCGGCATTCCAACGGCTGCCGCCTTGGGTCGACACCGACCCTGACTTCGTCGACGCGGCCGCGCGCTGTTCGTCCTGCGCAACGGCCCAGCCACGCCATGGATGATCGACAAGAGCATCGTGCGTGCGCGGCTCGAGCTCGGCGAGCAGTTCAGCGCGCCGGGCGACAGAGAATGCCGCCGCCACACCGACCGAATGCAAGTCACCACTACCGACACCACCACCACCACCGCCACGGCCGTCGCGACCACCAACGTCACCACCACCAACGTCACCACCACCAACGTCACCACCAGCACCGTCACCACCACCGTCGAAGAGGCCGAGCAGCAGTGAGCCGACTCCGTTGCCATCCTTGTGCACCCGGTAGCCCGGCACTGCGCACAGCGCAGTTCGCTGATGCTTGACCTTGACCAGCGCGCGCTTGCCCGGCTCGTAGGTGCCGTGCGCAGGCTTGGCAATAATGCCATCGAGCCCCGCCCCCTCGAAGCGGGCGAACCAGTCGTTGGCAATCGACCGGTCAGTGGTGGCCGGAGTGAGGTGGACGACACCGTTCGGCGCGAGCGCATCGACGAGCAGCGCGCGTCGCTCGGTCATTGGACGGTCGAGGAACGATTGATTGTCGCAGGCCAAGATGTCGAACGCGACGAACGCAGCGGGGGTCTCGGCTGCCAGCCGGTCAATCCGCGACTTTGCCGGATGGATCCGTTGCAGCAATCCATCGAAGTCGAGTCCGTTGCCCGCCACGTCGGCGACGACGATCTCGCCATCGATGATGCATCGGGCCGGCAACGCATCAAGGAGTGGCTGGGTCAATTCGGGGAAGTATCTCCCGAGTGGCTTGAGATTTCGACTGACCAGTTCGAGCCGATCACCGTCGCGAAAGACGACGCAGCGGAACCCGTCCCACTTCGGTTCGAAGATCCATCCGTCCCCGTCAGGGATCTTGCGTGCCAATTTCGCCAGCATCGGCTTGACGGGCGGCTGGATGGGAAGGTCGAACGCCACGTCTGCAGGTGCTCCTGACCCCGACGATTCATCCATGTGTGCATTCTTGCTTGTCGCACGGTCGCGCTAGGTTTCCGACCGTGAGCATGCAGGAAAAATTGGACGATCTCGCCGGGCGCCGCGAGGACGCACACAACGCTGGATCCCAACGGTCGATCGACCGCCAATACGAGAAGGGCAAGATGCTCGCTCGTGAGCGCATCGACTACTTCCTCGACGACGGCTCATTCCACGAACTCGACCTCCTTGCTCGCCACCGTGCCCAGGCATCGGGCCTCGAGGAGCGTCCGTACACCGACGGTGTGATCACGGGCTGGGGCACCGTCGACGGCCGCAAGGTGTTCGTGTTCTCCCAGGACTTCACCGTCTTCGGCGGCGCGCTCGGCGAAGTGTTCGCCGAGAAGATCCACAAGCTGATGGACCTGTCGCTGAAGGTCGGCGCACCGCTGATCGGCCTGAACGACGGCGCCGGCGCGCGCATCCAAGAGGGCGTGGTCAGCCTCGCGAGTTACGGAGGCATCTTCCACCGCAACGTGCGCGCCTCGGGCGTCGTGCCGCAAATTTCTGTCATCCTCGGCCCATGCGCCGGCGGGGCCGTCTACTCCCCGGCCATGACCGACTTCATCTTCATGGTCCGCGAGACCAGCCACATGTTCATCACCGGCCCTGACGTCGTCAAGACCGTCACCGGCGAAGACGTCACCCTGGAAGAGTTGGGTGGTGCAATGAGCCACGCAAGCAAGTCAGGCGTGGCCACGTTCGTCGCCGACGACGAAAAGTCCTGTCTCGACGACGTCCGCTTCCTGCTGTCCTTCCTCCCGGCAAACAACCTCGAAGAGCCCCCAGCCGAGGACTGCACCGACGACCCCGACCGAGACTGCCCCGAGCTGCGCGACATCCTGCCGGACAGCCCGAACCTGCCGTACGACATGATCGACGTCGTTCGTACCTGCGTCGACGACGGCGAGTTCTTCGAGTACTTCCCGCACTTTGCCAAATCGATCATCTGTGGCTTCGCCCGCATCGACGGTCGACCGGTCGGCGTCGTCGGTAATCAGCCGAAGGTTCTTGCCGGTGTCCTCGACATCGAGTCAGCTGAGAAAGCTGCTCGCTTCGTCCGCACCTGCGATGCGTTCAACATTCCGCTCATCACCTTCGTTGACGTGCCTGGCTTCCTGCCCGGTGTCGACCAGGAGTACGGCGGCATCATTCGCCACGGCGCCAAGCTGCTCTACGCCTACTGCGAGGCCACGGTGCCGCGCATCTCGGTCATCACCCGCAAGGCGTACGGCGGCGCGTACGTCGTGATGGACTCGAAGTCGATTGGCTCCGATCTCGCCTTCGCGTGGCCAACCGCCGAGCTGGCCGTGATGGGCCCGCAAGGTGCCGTTGAAATCGTGTACCGACGTGAACTGCAGCAGGCTGCCGACCCGGCTGCGCGGCGTGCCGAACTCGTCGCCGACTACACCGAAAAGTACGCCAACCCATACGCGGCCGCCGAGCGCGGTTATGTCGACGATGTGATCGACCCCGCTGACACACGGCGCAAGCTCGTCGCCGGACTGCGAATGCTGTCGACCAAGCGTGAGGAACTCCCGAGGCGCAAGCACGGCAACGTGCCACTGTGATCCGCTCAGGTTCATGAACAAGCCGGTGTCGTCGTCGCTCCCTCCGCCACCTGCTCCTCATCCAACTGGCGGTCCGCCGCCGCCGCCGCCACCGTCGTCAAGGCAACTGCCGCCGCCTGCGCCGCGAATCACGTCGTCCGACCTGAGCGATCTCCTCGGACAACTCGGTGACGGGACGCACGGCACAGACGGCACGCACGGCAGAGAGGTCGAACCGAGCGCGGCACGCAGCGATCCCCGCGACTTCGAACGCCCGAGGGCTGCCGCAACTGCGGTGATGGAATCGACAGGGACCATCAATTTCGATCCCGATCTTGCATCATTTGCCAGCCGTGCTGGCGGCTGGATGATCGACACGGTCATCACGACGCTCGCACTGCTCCCGGGGCTGCTCCTCTTGCTCGCCGGGTCCGGCATCGCACGGCTCCTCGCCCTGCCGCTCCTCGGGCTTGGGCTTGTGCTCGTCGCGTGGTCGTACACCGTTGCCGTTGCCCAGCATGGACAGTGGGTCGGCAACCGTCTCATGTCGACCACCGTGGTGAATGCGACGAATGGAGAGTTCGTCGATCGGCCGCACGCGTTCACGCGGTTCATCGTGCGCGCCGTGTTCTCCCCGATCTTCTTCGCAGGATTTGTGTTGGCATTCACCAACACGTCACGACGCACTTTCCATGATCAGACCGCCGAGACCGTGGTGATTCGACCGCGTCGCGCCAGTTGGTCAATCGACGAGGAGGGCGCGGAGAGCAATGGCACGTAGTGTGGCAACTGTGAGTGTGCCGTTCAGCGTGTCCGGGTCAACCGTCCCCACCGACGAAGAAGCTGCCGCGATCATGGCAGCGACCGAGGCACTGTGGCCGCGTGCGAGCGTGCTCGGCCCTGTCGCTGAGCCACGCAACACCGCGTGGCGGTTCAGCAGTCGGTCATGGGCGCGTCCGCTCCCGGTCCGTCGCCTGCGCCCCTGGCGCTGAGAGGCCAGCCGATCGGCGGCTGGTCTGGAACAATGGACAGATGACCGCTCCAATGGATCCACCGCCGCCGCCATCCGGATCAACCCCGCCACCGCCGCCGCCATCCGGATCGACCCCGCCGCCGCCCCCACCACCGTTGAGTGGCGGAGCACCTCCACCGCCGGCATACGGCGCAGCACCTCCGCCCGGATACCAGGCGTACTCGCCAAGTCCAATCGACGGCCACGAGCGCGCTGGCTTCGGGTCGCGCTTGGGTGGCTACTTGCTCGATGGCCTCCTGTATGGCCTGCTCATCGCTGCCTTCGCCATCCCCGGCGGCATCATCATCGGCAGCGCGTTCAGTAACTGCGTGAGCATCGGCGACGACGTCGTGTGCCCTGCTGGTGAGCCCAACGGAGGTCAGATCGCGCTCGGCGGGTTGCTGATCGCGGTCGGCTTCATCGTCGTCATCGTGTTGTACATCAGAGCGCTGGGCACGACAGGCCAGACCTGGGGCCGCAAGATCGCCGGCGTCAAGGTCGTCGGGGAACTGACCGGTGAGCCCATCGGGATCGGCAAGGCGCTCGGGCGTCAACTGTTTGCGTCGTTCATCTCGGGCCAGATCTTCTACCTCGGCTACCTGTGGATGCTGTGGGACGACAAGAAGCAGACGTGGCACGACAAGATCGTCAGTTCCGTCGTGATCAAGGTCTGAAGTTCTTCAACTGAAATGACCACCATCACCACCGTCGCCGATGACCTGATCGTGGCGCACGAGGGCACTCGAGTCGAGCGGCTCGAAGGGCTGGACCCCGACACCCAATACACCGTCGATGGCACCGTGGCCCGCACGCTGGCACGCCCGCCGGGCCAGCTGCTGGCACGCATCGCCACGGTCAACGACCTGCACTTCGGTGAACTGGAAGCCGGCCGTCTCGATGAGCACTCGACGGGGCCGGTGCAGCGAGTGCCGGATGGGGCCGAGCCGTACCCCGAGGTGATGAACCGAACGGCAGCGACGGAAATGCTCGCCATCGATCCCGTCGCGGTCATCGTGAAGGGTGACCTGTCAGTCGATGGGCGTCCCGAGGAATGGGCGGCGTTCGAAGCGTGCTACCGCGAGCCGTTTGGTAAACGACTGCACGTCGTGCGCGGCAATCACGACAGCTACCACCGCCAACAGCACTACGCCGGTGACTCGGTGATCGAGGTCGACGGACTGACGGTCGCATTGCTCGACACAACGATTCCGGGCGAGACCACCGGTCGGCTCGACCCTGAGCAGATCGATTGGCTCGACGCGGTGTGTGCCGCAAGCGACCAACCGGTGATGGCAATGGGACATCACCAACAATGGGTTGGTCAGCAGGGTGGTCGACGCAGCGACACGTACTTTGGACTGCATCCAGATGGCAGCGACCTGCTCGACCAACTGGCTGTCCGGCGTACCGATCTCATCGCATATACGGCTGGTCACACTCATCGCCACCGAGTGCGGATGATGAACGAGTCGCGTATTCCGACGATCGAGATCGGCTGCACCAAGGACTTTCCGGGAACATGGGCCGAGTACCGAGTGTACGAGGGCGGTGTGATGCAGGTCGTCCACCGCATGTCATCGCCAGAGGCATTGGATTGGAGTGAGTCGTGCCGCACGCTCTACGCCGCAGACGGTGTCGACTACGCGACGTATGCCCTCGGGCCATTGCACGAGCGTTGCTTCAACGTCGCCCTCCGATCCTGATCTGGCCGAGGTCCGTGCTCTCAGTTGCGGCCGGCGGTCACCGCAGCATGCAGGTCACCGTCGGTATGTGGTCGCTCGCTCTGGCATCTGCACCCTCATGAGACGAGCAGTCCAATGGCACAGGGTGCGAGGCCCAGGCCCACCAGTTGGTGCGACCGGATTCGTTTCTTGTTGATGATCCTGGGGAGCAGAACCGCGACCACCGGGTAGAGGGCGGCGAGCGCAGCGCCAACGCTGAGCAGTCCGATCCGGGCGGAAATGACAAAGAAGACGGCCGCCGCTGCGTCGAGCAGGCCGGCCAGCACCACAGTCATCCGGGACCCACGCTCGGGCAACAATGCCGTGGTGCTCGCCAGGGCGATCAGCGTGAACATCACGATTGGTACAGCGTGTCATCGGCCTTCGACGACAACGGAGCCGTCTCCCAACGTGCCATTGGGCCCTTTCGGAGCATCACGGGCCGCGACGTAGCGTGACAGCGTGGCCTTCACCTTGAGATTTCACAGTCAGCAACACCCCCGAGTCAGCAACGTTCGGCCCGGGACGACTCACAAGCGAATCACACGATCCGCGTTGCTGCTGGCATCCCTCCCGCTGGTGATGCTCTCGGCCTGCGGATCTGACGACACCGACGACGACTCCATCGATGCGTTGTCGCCCGACGATGTCTCGCAAACCGTCCAGTTCACGGCCACTGAGTACGAGTTCGGTGCCGATGCCTCGACCACAATCGTTGCTGGTGAGGTCGTCCGGTTCCGGCTGACCAACGTCGGCGAACTCGATCACGAGATGCGCGTGCTCGATGAAAATGGCCGCCTGATCGATCAGATCGAGCGGCTCGCGCCGGGCGCATCCGGCGATGTCCTGCTGCAGTTCGAGAGCGCAGGTCAATATCAGCTGATCTGCGACATCGACGATCACCTCACTCGCGGCCAGCGAGCGATCTTCTCAATCGAGGAACCGGTCAGCGATTGATCGTGCCGGCGGGAGTTCGGCCGGCACCAAGTTCGGCAACGCTGGCAGCGATCACCGGTGCTGCGGTCACCGGGTCAGAACGGCCCGCAACATGGGGAGTCACGACCACCTTGGGGTGACGCCACAGCGGCGAGTCGGCCTCGAGCGGCTCAGAGTCGAACACGTCGAGCACCGCCGCGCGCAGCTCGCCGTCGAGTGCTCCGATCAACGCCGCGGTGTCCACCGTGGCGCCGCGGCCAACGTTGATCAATACCCCATCACCGAGTGCGGTCAGTTCAGGCGCGCCGATGATGCCCCGGGTGGCATCGCTGAGCGGAACGAGATCGACCACCACGTCGCAGTCTCGGAAGAAGTCCTCGAGCGGACGATCGTGGGCCGAACGCGACCATCCCACCGTGGCAAATCCATGCCCGGCACACGTCGACAGGACGGTGCTGCCGATCGCGCCCGCGCCGAGGACGCCGACCGTGAACTCGCGGGCGAAGATCGGTGTCAATTCACTCCGCCAGGTCGCCGTCGCTTGCATTGCGGCGTAGCGGTCGAAGTCGCGCTGGAAGTGAATGACCCAACTGAGGACGTAGAGCGCGATGTCGTCGGCCATCGCCGGATCAATCAAGCGCACGACCGGGACATCCGGCAGGCTGCTGAGCTCAAGGTGGTCGTAGCCCGCACCCAACATGAGGATCGCCTCGAGGTTGGTGTACGTCGTTAACCGCTGAGTCGGGAGTCGCCACATCGCCACGTGGGTGACGGAGTCGGGTGCGACCTCGGCGGTGACATGACGCACGTCGAAGTGGGGGAGTGCCGCAGCGAGATGAGCGACCCACGCGCCGTCATCGATTCCCTCCACCACCATCACGCTCACCTCGGCTACCAGCTCGGCGCGAACTTCGCCGCGAGCGACGCCAGGCGATATGCCCGTTCCGCTCCGCCGGCGGTGTTGTCGTCGCGGAGTGCGTTCGTCGCGATGCGAAGTACCGCACCCATGGTCGCGTCACTGCGTGTCGCGAGACGCAGCGCCGGTTTCAAGATGGCAGGCCGTCCGAGGAATCGTGCAGAGAGCCGGCCGACCTTGCGGTATGCCTCGACTTCTTCGGCAACGACGACGGGATACCGCTGCAACGTGGTCGAGTTGCCAGTGGTCAGCGCCTCGTCCAACACGTCGGCAGCAAGACGGCCGCCCATCAACGCTGCATCGATGCCATCACCACTGAACGGATTGGCCGCCCCCGCTGCATCGCCGACGACCAAGAACGTGGGCCCCATCTTCGGGCCGACCGACCCGCCGATGGGCAACCGGAGACGCGTCGGGGGTTTGAGCGACTGAGTCGGGTCGAGGCCCCAATCCGCCGCGACATGTTCAGAGAACGCGGTCAACAGCTTGAGTGTGTTGAGACCCTTGATGTCGCGATAGCTCGACAGAACGCCGACGCCGACGTTGACGTTGCCGTCTCCCATCGGTGTCACCCATCCGTACCCGGCGACTGGGTTGCCGTGCGGATCGGAGAGGCCGAGCGAGGTCTCAACCCAGGCGTCGCGGTGGCGTGGCGATGAAAAATAGGTGCGCGCTGCAATCGCGTACGGCCAACGGCGTTGGCGACTTGTACCGAGCACTCGACCGAATCGACTGCTTGCACCATCGGCAACGACAATGAACCGAGCGGTCACGTTGCGGACCGTGCCGTCGACCAGCGTCATCATGGCGCCGCGTACAAACCCGCGATCCGAGATCGGCGCCGTGGCTTCGTGGCCCATCAAGACGGTTGCGCCGGCGTCTCGAGCACGGCGGCGGAGTTGTTCGTCAAGCGTGTCGCGGCGGATGACCACGGCATGGTCCGGCATGTCGTGGTGTTCGGGCCAAGGAGCATCCGCACGTTGGCGTCTGTACACCATCCGGACGCCCTGAATTGCGTGGCCGCCGAACGACATCGGGTCGATATCGAGCCGGCTGAGCTCAGCGACAGCACGCGGTGACAGCAGATCACCGCACGACTTGTGACGGCCTTCGGCGCGCTTCTCGACGAGGGTGACGTCGTGGCCCGCGTGCGCAAGTCGCGCTGCGACGGCGGACCCCGCCGGGCCGCCACCGATGACGAGGACGTCGGTGGAGAGAGGATCAGCGCTCAGGGGCATCGATGACAGTCTGGCCGGACGCGACCTTCATCGTGACGCATGACGAACGCATCTTGTTCATTGCGCACGCCGTACGGCGTGCGGGTTCACTCGCCAGAGGCGCCAGGCCGACCGGCAACGGGAGCCGGACCGACCGGAACGACGATCACGGTTTCGCCGTTGACGTCGAACTCTTCTGCTTCTTCCAGAGCGAGGAGATCGAGTTCGCCGGATTCGACTGCTTCGAACACCGGGGCCTCGCCTGAGCACCATGCTTCATACTCCGCTGCGTACTCTTCGCTGGTCGGGTCGGCGCCGCCCAGCGTGTAGCGCTCGTGGCAGATCACTTCGACGATTTCGTAGGCGGACAGCTGTCCGCCAAATCCAGGCATGACACCTTGTTCGCCGGTGAGATGCGGGCCACCCTCGCGATCGGGATTGCCATAGACCTCAACGCCGGCAAGGTTGTACTGCTCGGTGCCGTAGTACACGTAGCGAACCTGGTCCTCGATGTTGGGGAAGGTCTTGAGGACTTCGCCCTCGGTGAAGGCGTAGCCGACGCCGCCACCGCCACCGCCGCCATGGCAACTGGCGCAGTTGCCGTAGATTTCGGCACCGGCCGCGAGTGGCCCCTCAGAAACTTCGCCGCCTTCGGTCAAGGCCCGGACGTACACGAAGCCCCAGACCGGCATCAGCGACAGCGTCGCCATTGCCCAGAACGGCACCTTGCGACGCTGCTTGGCGGCGACGACGTAATGCGGGTCCGGCTTGGCCGGCTTCGGTGCTGCGGGTTCGGCGGATGCGGTTCGCCCGGCCGGACCGCTCGGTGGCGGTGGTGCCGCAGCCGGCGTTGCCGATGCTGACTTCTCGACCGCTGTTGCCGGAGCGTCTGCAGCGGGGGCTGCATCGCCACCCTGACCAATCGCGTCGCGCCGTTCGCGCGACCGCTTCAGGAGATGTTCGGGGATCTCAGTCACTGTGCAGATGATAGATGGACAAGACCCGCTCGCGTGAATCCATCCGCAATCTCTCTGTGTTCGTGAGGTGTGACTCTGGTCGGCGCTCGATCGCACGTCGGGCCGTGTCGAACCATACGGTCCGAACTCCCGAGTTCGTGCACTTTCGCACAACCTGGCGCGCGCGTCACACTTGCGTGCCAGACTTCTCTCAAGCTTCTCGGGTGAGTAAGGTTCGTGATTGGATTCACGAGTGACCTTGCGGCGCTCGTGTTCCAGACAACGAACTGATGGCGCCAGCTGACCGGCGCTCGAATGACTTCTCGAAACAACCAGACGAAACGGATGCAACAACTGCGATGATCGCCATTGATGTCTTGAAATGGCCTGGTGTCAACCAGGCGTTCATCGTGTCTCTTGTGGCGGCCCTCGGCCTGTCGCTGGCAGTCATTCCGTATGGAAAGCGCCGCCCGCAGGGCAAGTCGGTCACCTGGGGCGAGGCAATGATTGGGAGCACGTATGCGTTTGGAGTGCTCTTCTTGACCTACGGCATCCTGCCGCACCAGTGGATTGACCACGCTGACAAGAACCTCGGGTGGAGCAAAGACAAGCTGCTGATCGGCTGGGGAGGTTTCCTCAAGCCTGTATCGCAAGGCGGTTGGAACCCGATCACATTGCAGTACGAGGCGCTCCGCGACATCGTTGTGGTGTTGCTCCACGCCGTTTTCTTCGGTCTGAACATCTTCCTCGCTGTCTGGTGGCAGAACCGCTACAAGGAAACCCAGACCGCACTGCCCACGTCCACCTACGGTCGTCCCCTGGTCAAGAAGGCCTGACCGACGATGCCTGCTCCCCGATTCGACGCACGGACCGTCTCTGCACTGTCTGACGTGATCGATCTCCCGAACGCAACCCTGGAGCGCAGCCTGCGTGGCTGCGAGACGCAGTAATGGCCAAGACTGACGCCAATCCGCCGATGATGCCGTTCACTGACGATTACTCGTTGGTGGAAGTCGACGCCGACTACCTGAGCAAGGCCGTCAAGCCAAAGCAGTTCATTCACATCGACCAAACCGAGTGCATTGCCTGTGAGGGCTGCGTCGACATCTGTCCGTGGAAGTGCATCCACATGGTCAACACGTCGGCAGTGTCCGAAGCCATCGGAACCGAGCAGCCGGGGACGGACCCGTCCGATGCCTTCATGTTCACGATCGACGACGACATCTGCACGCGCTGCGCACTCTGCGTCGACCGCTGCCCGACCGGGGTCATCATCCTCGGCAAAGCCGGTGCCGCGACGGCAGCCGGCGACTATCACATGCGTACCAACAACCATGGCTACGGCTATGGGATGAGGCTCTGAGAGAGATTCATGTCAAAGACGATTGACGATAAACCACGCCCAACGGTGAAGGACCGCCTCAACTCGGCGGTCGATGCAACGCAGGGCAGCCAGGCCTGGAGTTCGATCTTCCGCCCGGGTTCGATCTTCCGGAAGGGCTACACCGACAGCCCGCGTAACCGCAGCTACGTCATTATGAACTCGGTGCTGTACCACTTGCACCCCGTCAAGGTGAAGCGCCACGCGGTGAAGGTCAGCTACACACTCTGCCTCGGCGGTTTGAGTTTCTTCCTTTTCATCCTGCTCACGGTGACCGGCATCTTCTTGATGTTCTTCTACCGTCCGGAAGCAACGGCGGCCTGGAACGACATCCAGAACCTCCAGACCTCGGTCACCTTCGGTCTGCTGGTCAGAAACATGCACAGATGGGGAGCCCACTTGATGGTGCTTGCCGTGTTCTTGCACATGGCCCGCGTGTTCTACCACGGCGCCTACAAGCCGCCCCGTGAGTTCAACTGGGTGATCGGCGTGATCTTGCTGACCTTGACACTGCTGCTGTCGTTCACCGGCTACTTGTTGCCGTGGGATCAGTTGGCGCTTTGGGCGGTCACCGTGGGTACGAACATGATGGGCTACACGCCAGTGTTCGGAAACGAGGTCAGATTCGTCTTGCTTGGTGGTGCCGAAATCGGCTCCGAAACGCTGCTGCGATGGTATGTGCTGCACGTGTTGTTCCTGCCGTTCGTCATCGTGATCTTCATGGCGATCCACTTCTGGCGGGTGCGTAAAGACGGCGGTATTTCGGGTCCGTTGTGATCTGAACTACGGCCTGTTGAGAATTCCGATGTTGAATGTCTGTACGAGAGAGCGAGAGCCAATGACTGAGCCAAAGAATGAGGTGGTGACCTCATGACCGAGATCCCCGAACATCTGCTCAAGCGGGCCCAGGCGGCCCGCGAGAAGTCAGCTGAACCTGCCGCCGAGCCGGCAGCAGAGCCGGCCGCCGCGCCTGCCGGCGATTCGCGTATTCCCGAAGCACTCCTCAAGCGCAGCCAGGCGGCCAAAGCGTCCAAGGCTGGCGGCGAAGCAGACGCAGCCGAAACCGGTGGTGGCGTTGCGCTTGCCGAGAAGGTCGGCGCCGTTGTCGCGGCGGCACCCGCCGCTGCTGGCGTGCCCGTTGGTGGAGGCCCGGGGGGTCACACCCAGCGGCTCCTCACCGTCGTCAAGTCGGGCTCGATTCAAGACGTGAAGGCAACACCCGTGGACAAGGTCCACACCTGGCCGCATCTGCTCGCAGCGGAGTTCGTTGCGGCGCTCGCCTGCACCGCATTTACGTTCATCTTCTCGATCTTTGTCAACGCACCGTTGCTCCAGCTCGCGAACACGAACGCCACGCCGAACCCGTCGAAGGCGCCCTGGTACTTCCTCGGTCTGCAGGAACTTCTCACGATGTTCCACCCGATGGTGGCTGGCGTGACACTGCCCGGCGTCGGCATCATTTTCTTGATCCTCACGCCGTATCTCGACCGCAACCCGTCGAACAAGCCCGAGGATCGCAAGTTCGTCATCTCGATCATGACCGTGCACCTGATGTTCTGGGCCGTGCTCGTGATGATCGGTTCGTTCTTCCGTGGCCCCGGCTTCAACTTCGTGTTGCCATGGGTCGACGGCCTGTTCTTCGAGCTCTGAGTAGCTCGACCTCCATCCAAACGGCTCACTGAGACGAATAAAGAAGTAGTAGAGAGACAGCAAAGGAGTACCCCCCCATGAGTACCGCAGCAGTCATAACCATCGCCATCGGCGCCGTCGTCGTGCTCGGCGCCATTTCGTTCCTCACCCTCGCCCGTCGATCCGACGTGCGCGGTGCAGGGGCGTTGTCCGGCGAAGCCGTCAAGCGTGACACAACGCGTCGGAACGAGGCCAAGAAGCAAGGCCGTATCGCCGCCGAAGAAGCAGCGACCCGCACGGCCGCCGACGCCGAAGCAGAGGGTGTCGAAGCCCGAACGCCGAGCAAAGAGCTGGTCAGCGTCGGTGCCGAGGACAACAGCCTCGTGCCGTGGACACCGCCGGACCCCGAGGCCATCGGTGTCTCGCGTCGGCAGTTCTTCAACCGCGCCACGGTCACTCTGATGAGCGCCGGAATTGGTGCCTTCGCTGCGGCGGCCTTCGTTGGCTTCCTCTGGCCGTCTGGTACCGGTGGTTTCGGCGGCGCCGTTGGCGTGGGCAAGCTCGGAGCCATCAAGGCCGGCATCAAGCAGGGCGGTGGATTCTTCTACGTGCCTGAGGCCAAGTCATGGATCACGGCCTATCCAGCCGAAGCTTTGCCAGCTGCCGAGACGATCTATCCGGAGAACGTCCTTGTTGCGATGCGCCAGGGAATCGTTGTCCTCAGCCAGAAGTGCCCGCACCTCGGCTGTCGAGTACCTGAATGTAAGACAAGCCAGTGGTTCGAGTGCCAGTGCCACGGTTCGCAATACAACCGGGTCGGCGAGAAGAAGGGCGGCCCCGCCCCGCGCGGCATGGACCGTTTCCCAGCGACCATTTCACCCACCGAGGACGTCACCATCGACACGGGTACGACCGTCACGGGTCCCGCGATCGGTGTGAACACCACCGGCCAAGAAGCAGAGGGCCCGCACTGCACGGGCGGAGACGAACACTGATGACGCCTGTCCTTTCCGCTGCGCTGTCGACTCCGGTGATGCTCGGCTCCACCACCACCAATATCGCTGTGCTCAGCGTCGTGATCATCGCCATCGGATGGGTGGTGTACGGCATCTTCAATGTGGTCGCCGGCCGCAAGGAAGTCGGCTCGGAAATCGAGCTTGCTGCCAACCGCAAGGAGTACTACGACGACGAGACCCTCGAAGGCTCTCGCCTCGAACGGGTCCAACTGTTCGGCGTGCTCTTGCTCGTCCTCATCGTGATCGGGCTCCCGGTTGTCTGGATCCTCGAGCCTGGTCGCCAAGAAGGCGCGGCGCTCGGCTGGAACAACCGTTATGCCAGCTGGGGTTCGCAGCTGTTCGCCCCGACTGCCGAGGGCGGCTTCAACTGCGCTGGGTGCCACGGTGGCATGGGCGCCGTCGGCGGCGAAGCGCCGTTCACCGTGACCGACCAGCTCACCGGTGAGATCACCGCAGTGAACTGGAAGGCTCCTGCCCTCAACACCATCTACTACCGGTTTGACGTAGACGAAGTTCGGTTCATTCTGAACTACGGCCGGCCGTTCTCACCGATGTCGCCGTGGGGACTCATCGGCGGCGGTCCGATGAACACTCAGCAAATCGACAACGTGCTCGAGTATCTGAAATCGATCCAGCTGCCGCGCACCGAGTGTGGGCCTGGTGAGGTCGAAGCTGCTGATTTCTACGGTCAGGAACTCTGCCAGAGCGGCACGGTGCCGACGGATATCGCCGACGACATTCAGGCATCAATCGACGCCGCTGTCGCATCAGGCGAAGCAAGCAGCACTGGTGAAGCAATCTTCAACCTCGAGCTGGGCTCGGGCGCATACAGCTGCGCACGCTGCCACACGCAAGGTTGGAGCTACGGCGATCCAGGCGAGACCGGTCAGGGCGCCTACGGGTGGAACCTCACCGGTGGCTCAACCAACAGCCATTTCAACAACGAGTCGGACATGATCGAGTTCATCAAGAACGGCTCCGAGTTCGGCAAGGTCTATGGCAACCAAGGCCAAGGCAGTGGACGTATGCCAGGATTCGGGGCATTGCTCACCGATGAGCAAATTGAAGCCGTCGTCGAATACGTACGGAGTTTGTGAGCAACATGTCGCTGTTGGCAATTGGATGGGAGCCAGAACTTCGCGGTTTGCTCACCGTCATCATGGGTGTCGTCGTGCTGATGGGCAGCATCTACATGATCTTGGCGACCAACATCGGGTCGCGCCTGTCGTTCTTGGTGACGCTCACCGGTCTGATGGGCTGGATGATGCTGATGGGCCTGACCTGGTGGATTTACGGCATCGGTCTCAAGGGGCCTGAGCCGTCATGGGCCGCGATTCCCGGTCAGACCATCATTCAGGACGTGCCAGCACTGCGCTCAGCAGGTGCCCTCGAGTCGTTGCCGAATGGCTACGAAGACGCTGATCCGGGCGAACTGCACGAGCTCGTGGCCGAAGAGTTCCTCTCCGAGGGATATATCCGGATCGACCAGGACAACCCGGCCTACGGCCAGGCACAGGCCGCGGCGAGCGAGTTCATCGAAGAAGATGGCGCGCTCACCGCCGGGCAGTACGAAGTCACCGATGTGTTCGATGTTGGCGGCGAGCGCTATCCGCTCATTGCGAACAACGAATCGCTCGACTTCGTGGCGTTCTTCCACACGCCGCACTACACCGTGGTCGAAGTCTCCCCGTTGGTGCCGGTGCGGACCGAGCCCGGTCGAGCGCCCGCTACGGCCGAGATCGACGACGAGGCGCAGAAGCAGTACGTGTACATGGTTCGCGATCTCGGTGCCAAACGTCAACCGGCTGTGGTCCTCACCATCGGCGGCGGCGCGATCTTCCTCGCACTGTGCTACCTCCTGCATCGCCGTGAGCGAATCTTGAAGCACAACCTCTCCTCCGCAGTCGCGACGGCCTGACCCATGGGGCAGTACCTACCCGTCGTGATGCTGATGATCCTGGCGATCATCTTTGGGGGGCTGAGCTTCACGGCATCGCGTCTCCTTGCACCGCGTCGGCCCTCGACGGCCAAAGAGGCGCCGTACGAGTGCGGCATTGTGCCGACACGTGAGCCCCCAGAGCGCTTCCCGGTCAGCTTCTACATCGTTGCGATGTTGTTCATCATGTTCGACATCGAAATCATCTTCGTGTACCCGTATGCGGTCAACCGTGACGGTCTCGGGTACTACGGCTTCTGGGCGATCCTCGCGTTCTCGGTGATCTTCTTCCTCACCTTCGTGTACGAAGTGGCCCGGGGCGGCCTCGACTGGGGCCCAATCCAGAAGTACCGCAGTCTCGAGGCTGACGCCGCCATGGTGTCGCCCGAACGCACGGCCGCTTCGACGATCCGTCGGGTCGGTGCCGAGGGACGACTTCCCGATGGCGACAGCTCCGGCATCGAAGCCGCGTAACCTCCCCATAGCAGACCCAGGGACTCACCAGACCCTGACATCCAGCCGCACTTCGTAAGGGAATCACAACATGGGCATCGTCAACGATGTGCTCGACGATGGACTCGGCGGGCTCACACACAACGTCATCACCGGCAAGGTCGAAGACCTGGTCAATTGGTCGCGCTCACGCTCGTCGTGGCCGGCCTCTTTCGGGCTGGCTTGCTGCGCAATCGAGATGATGGCCACGGGAGCCGCGCACTACGACATTTCGCGCTTTGGCATGGAAGTGTTCCGCGCGTCGCCGCGTCAGGCCGACATTATGATCGTCGCCGGACGCGTGAGCCAGAAGATGGCACCGGTGCTCCGTCAGGTGTACGACCAGATGATGGAGCCCAAGTGGGTCATCTCGATGGGCGTCTGCGCGAGCTCGGGTGGCATGTTCAACAATTACGCCATCGTGCAAGGCGTCGACCAGATCGTTCCGGTCGATGTCTATGCCCCGGGTTGCCCGCCGACGCCAGAAACGCTGATCCACGCGATCGAGACACTGCATGGGCTGATCGAGACCAACGAGATCATGAAGCGCCGTGCCGAGACCGGTGCCGGCGCCAACGTGCACGTGGAACACATCGAAGGTGGCACCACGCCCGTCCTGCTCGGAGTCAAGGGATGAGCGACGATCAGACCGCCGCCGAGACTCCTGACGCGGCGGAGGATGCAACGCCCATGATCCACGGCTGCCCGGTCAGTGACTCCCTCGGCCAAGAAGTCATCCACGCGTCCGTCGAGCAGTATCTCGACGTCGTCAAGGCGCTCGACGACGAGGGCTACACGATGTGCGTCGATCTCTGTGGCGTCGACTACCTCGACTTCATGGGGCGATCGCTGCCCGACGGCATCGGCGCGGAGCGCTTCGAAGTGGTCGTCAACCTGCTTGACCTCAGCAATCGTCGACGCACTCGCATCCGCGTGCAGGTGCCCGAGGCTGCGCCGGTCGTGGCTTCGTTGTTCGATCTGTACCCCGGCACTGAAGCCATGGAACGCGAGTGCTTCGACATGTTCGGCATCGAGTTTGCCGATCATCCGGACCTCACGCGCATCCTCATGCCCGAGGACTGGGACGGGCACCCGCTGCGCAAGGACTATGAAGTGGGCCGCATCCCGGTTCAGTTCAAGGGAGCGAACGCCTGATGAGCATCACCGACGACGCTGAGACAGCCACGAACTCCGACGAGCTCACGCCAACGACGTTGACCGGAGCCGAAGTTGCCGCCGCCGGTATCGACCTCGCCGTCGAGACACCAGACCCCGGCACGAACTATCACCTGTTCGTTGCCGGCACCGACGAAGGGGCGCAAACCCTCAAGCCCCGCAGCCAAACCACTGCGCGTGAGCTCATGCGCGAGGTCGGTTCCGTCCTGCGCATGAGCGAGGCCGAAGCCGCCAACCTCGGCGAGCTTCCCGAGGACCCCGAAGAAGATCAGACGATGATCATCAACATGGGTCCCCAGCACCCATCGACGCACGGCGTGCTCCGGTTGATGCTCGAATTACAGGGCGAGACCGTTCTGCGATGCAAGCCGATCATCGGCTACCTCCACACCGGCATGGAGAAGACCGGCGAGCAGCTCACCTACATGCAGGGCGGGACGAACGTCACGCGCATGGACTACTTGAGCCCGCTCAACAACGAGCTTGTGTTCTCGATGGCGACCGAAAAATTGCTCGGAATCGACGGCGACATTCCCGAGCGAGCCGTGTGGATTCGCATGCTGCTGTCTGAGCTCAACCGCATGTCGAGCCATCTGCTGTTCATGGCGACCAACGGGATGGACCTCGGCGCCGTATCGATGATGATTTACGGCTGGCGTGAGCGCGAAGAGGTGTTGCGGTTCTTCCAAGAGGTCACTGGCCTCCGCATGAATCACAACTACATCCGTCCGGGTGGCCTCGCAGCCGATCTTCCGGCCGGTTGGCGTGATGGCGTCCTGCGAATTCTCGATCTCCTGCCGCCTCGTCTCGATGAGTACGACACGTTGATGACCGGTCAGCCGATCTGGCGGGAACGTCTGCAAGGCGTCGGTGTCATCACGCCGAGCGAAGCGCTTGCACTCGGGGCAACCGGGCCCATCTTGCGTTCCACCGGTGTCGAGTGGGACCTCCGCCGCGATCAGCCGTACATGCACTACGACGAACTCGACTTCGACGTCGTCGTCGGCTCGTACGGCGATGCATTCGACCGGTACGCAATCCGGCTCGCCGAGATCCGTGAGTCGATGGAACTGGTCCGCCAGATTGTCGAGCGCATCCCGGAGGGCGACTACCGGATTCAGAACAAGAAGGTGACCCCGCCGCCGCGGGCTCGGATCGACGAGTCGATGGAAGCGCTCATTCACCACTTCAAGATCTTCACCGAGGGCTTCAAAGTGCCCGAGGGCGAGGTGTACGTCGCGCTCGAGAGCCCGCGCGGTGAGCTGGGCTGCTACATCGCGTCCGACGGTGGACCAAACCCGTATCGCATTCACATGCGCGATTCGTCGTTCGTCAACATCCAGTGCCTGCCGCACATGATGCGCGGCGGACTGGTCGCCGATGCGGTGGCCATCATCTCCTCGGTTGATCCGGTGCTCGGCGGCGTCGACCGATGAAGCACGTCATGTTTGCCGCGCGGATGGTCCTGAAAGTCGGCGTCGACCGATGACACCCCGTTCCGTTGCTCGGGGCACGGCCGCGCTCGTCGCGCTGGTCGTGTTCGGTGCTGCCTGCTCGGCTGGCGATGATGTCGCTGGGGTCAGCGTTCTCACCGACACCGCCGACACTGGATCTGCCAACTCCGCCGTCGTGGAGACCGCTGTGCCAGCGCCGACCGACATCGAATCAGCCGACACCGAATCAGCCGACACCGAATCAGCCGACACCGAATCAGCCGACATCGAACCAGCCGCCACCGACGGGTTCGTGTTCACCGCGCCGACTGATGACTACGTCATCACATTCCCTGGCGAGCCATTGCCGACGCCGCTCGCCGTTCCACTGCCCACAGGCCAGGTCGCCGCCGAGGCGTTCATTTATGAAGATGGCGTCGATGCGGCATACTTCACCTCGGTGTTCGACTATCCCGAAGGTTCGATCGACAGTGATCCCGAAGTTGCGCTCCTCACGGCACGCGACGGTGCTGTCGCGAACGTCGGTGGGACCCTTGTTGACTCCCAGTTTGTGGAGAGCAATGGAGTGCCTGGCGTCGCATTCGCCTTCGAGGTCGTCGACGGTGCAGATTCCGGCGACGGCAACGCCCTCGTTTTCGTCGATGGACTTCGCCTGTACCAATCGTTCGCCCTCGGATTCTCGGGGCAGACCGAGCAATTCCAGGCGTTCCTCGACACGTTTATGTTCACCGCCGACCAAGCAGGAGACAGCTGATGAGCCGTCTGTCCGATCACAACGTGGTGCTGGCCAAGGAGATCATCAGCCGCTACCCGAAGCAGAAGTCGGCGCTGATCCCGCTCGTGCACCTCAGCCAAGAGCAGAACGGCTACGTCACCGACGACGCAATGCGGCACATCGCTGAACTCGTCAACGTCACGCCAGCCGAAGTGCTCGGCACGGCATCGTTCTACGAGATGTTCAAGTTCGAACCCGTCGGCAAGTACGTCGTCAACGTGTGCACGACGCTGTCGTGTGCGCTGCTCGGCGCCGGAGAGTTGCTCCACCACGCCGAAGAGAAGCTCGGAGTGAAGGCAGGTGGCACCACCGCCGACGGCCTCATCACGCTCGAACCGGCTGAGTGTCAGGCCGCCTGCACCGAGGCACCTTGCCTCCAGGTCAACTATCGCCACAAGTACCGAGTCACGCACGCCGACTTCGATGAGATGATCGACGATTTGCGCGCGGGCAAGCTCGATGGCGAGGTGCCACCCCACGGCACGCTCGGCACGCAGCGCCAGCACATCCCCGACGACAAGGGCGTTGGCGCCGTTCACCCGGACGACGTCACGGGCGGTCCCGCCTGGATTCCGGCCCCTGTTCCGGAAGAGAGCAACTGACGATGAGCACCACCAATTCTCCCGGCGCTGTCACGCACGACTACATCCCCGGGTTCTACATCGGCGACCGACCCAAGGTGGTCACGTCGCGATTCGAGTACGAAGACAGCCACACCCTTGAACGCTTCCTGGCGACTGATGGCTACAACGGCCTGAAGAAGTGCCTCGCGATGAGCCCGCAGGAGATGCACGACGAAGTCCGCAACTCGACGGTGCTCGGCCGCGGCGGTGCGGGGTTCCCGGCTGGCGTCAAATGGGGCTTCACTCCGCAGGGCGTGTGGCCGCGCTACCTCGTGGTCAACGGCGACGAGTCCGAGCCCGGCACCTATAAGGACCGTCTCCTCATGGAGCGCGATCCGCATCAGTTGATCGAAGGCTGCCTCATTGCCTGCTACGCCGCTGGTCTGTCGCAGTGTTTCTTGTACGTGCGCGGCGAGATGGCGCTGGCCCAGGAGCGGATCGCCGTTGCGCTGAACGACGCATATGCAGCGGGGTATATCGGCAAGAACATCCTCGGCACTGACTTCAGCGTCGACATTGTCTTGCATTGGGGAGCGGGTGCATATGTCGTCGGCGAAGAGACCGCATTGATCGAGTCGCTCGAAGGCGAGCGCGGCATGCCGCGGCTCAAGCCGCCGTTCTTCCCGGCAGCGGTCGGTCTGTACGGCAAGCCGACGATCGTCAACAACGTCGAAACGCTTGCGAACCTGCCGTTCGTCGCACTCAACGGTTCGGCTGCGTATACCGCGATCGGCACACCAACCTCACCCGGCACGCGCATGGTCGCGGTATCGGGCCATGTGAAGCGGCCAGGCGTCTATGAGATCATCAATGGCTCAACGACATTCCGCGACATCATTTACGGCGACGAGTTCAGCCAGGGGATCCGTGACGACAACGACCTGAAGGCATTCGTGCCCGGCGGCGGTTCCGCACCCTGGTTCGTCGAAGATCAACTCGATATCCCGTTCGAAGGCAAGGAAGCTGGCGCGGCCGGCTCGATGCTCGGCTCAGGGGCCATCATGGTGATGGACTCCACGACCGACATCCCTCACGCCGCCTACACGCTGACCAAGTTCTACGCCCACGAGTCGTGCGGCAAGTGCACGCCGTGTCGCGAAGGTGGCACGTGGCTGATGCGCATGCTTGAGCGCGTCATCGCCGGCTACGGCACCGACGCCGACCTCGACCAGATGCGCGAAGTTGGCCAGACGATCTGCCCGGGTGACATGCCACATGCATCGAGCAAACGGCTCGACCTCGAAGCGGTCCCATTCCCTTACAAGATGACCACGATCTGTTTCGTCGGACCGTCTGCGTGGGCGCCGCTGCACTCGGCACTGACGTTGTTCCCCGAAGAGTTCGAGGCCATCGTGACCAAGGTGCCGAAGCGAGTCTCGATTCCCGTCACCGCACTCTCAGGAGCTGACGCATGACCGATGTCCCTGCCGAGGTGACGGATGATGAAGCAATCGAAGCGGTGCCCGAGCCCGAGCCGGATCCCAACGCCGTCGCCGTCACCCTGAACGGCCGCGAGATCATTGCTCACAAGGGCGACTTGGTCATTGCGGTCGCCGAGAGCAACGGGGCCACGGTTCCGCACTTCTGCTACCACCCCCGGATGAGCTCGGTTGGCATGTGTCGACAATGTCTCGTCGAGGTCGACACCGGGCGCGGCATGCAGCTGCAGCCATCGTGCATGATCACCGTGTCGCCCGACATGAAGATCGAGACCGAATCGCCCACAGCGAAGCGGGCCCAAGAAGGCATGATCGAGCTGCTGCTCGCCAACCATCCGCTCGACTGCCCGGTCTGCGACAAGGGCGGCGAGTGCCCGCTGCAAGACCAAGCGTTCTCGCACGGCCCCGGCGAAAGCCGGTTTGTCGAAGAGAAGCGCCACTACGAAAAGCCGATCCCAATCAGTGACCTGGTGTTGCTTGACCGCGAGCGCTGCATTCTTTGCGATCGTTGCACCCGCTTCGCCGACGAAGTTGCCGGTGACAAGCTCATTCACTTCACCCAGCGCGGCAACAACACGCAGGTGATGACCTTCCCAGACGAGCCGTTTGCGTCGTATTTCTCGGGCAACACTGTGCAGATCTGCCCGGTGGGCGCGCTCACAGCCGAGCCGTACCGCTTCAAGGCGCGGCCATGGGACCTCGAACAGCAGGAGTCCACCTGCACGACGTGCTCGGTCGGCTGTCGTACGGTGGTCCAGTCGAGTCGTGACGAGTTGCTCCGCTACCAGGGCGTCGATTCCGATCCGGTCAACCACGGCTGGTTGTGCGACCGCGGTCGCTTCAATTTCGAAGCCACCAACTCTGATCACCGGATCACCAATCCCATGATCCGCACCGATGCAGGACTCGTCGAGACGCAGTGGAACGGCGCGATGACATCGGCGGCCGCGCTGATCAACGAAGCCCTCAGCACCGGCGGACCGGAAAGCATCGCGATTCTCGGTGGAGCGCGTGGCTCGAATGAGGACGCCTTCGCATGGGGCCAGCTCGCTGATGCGATCGACACGCCATACCGCGACGCACAGCTCGGCGACGGCCTGCCGATCGAGGTCCTCGGCCAGAAGCGAGCGACGATCGACGAGGCGGCCAACGCTGCGACCATCGTGCTGATCGGCCCCGATCTGAAAGAAGAGCTGCCGGTCCTCTATCTCCGCCTGCGCGACGCAGCAGAGAAGGGCCGGAGCAAGATTGTCGAATTCTCTGCCGTCGACACTGGCATGTCGCGGTATGCCTGGAAGAGCATCCGCCACGAGCCGGGCACTCAGCACGACGCCGTGCGGACGGCGATCGCCGATGCCGTCATCGCCGCGCAGCTCGCCAGCGGCCCGGTGGTCGTTGTCGTGGGTCGTCCGAACCTCGCCGAGTCCAGCGATGCGACCATCGCAGCGCTCCAGAATGTGCTCAATGCGGTCCCTGCCGCGAAGGTGCTCCCGGCCCTGCGGCGCGGCAACGTTGTCGGCGCACTGTCGCTCGGCATGGCACCGACCAGCTCCGATGGTGATGCCATTGCGGCTCTCAATGCCGCAGCCGATGGCAAAATCGGGTTGTTGATTCTGGTGGGCAGTGACCCGCTCAACGACTGTCCCGACACCGAACTCGCGCGTCGTGCGCTCGCCGGGGCACGTCGGATCATCTCCGTTGACACGCACCCATCAGAGTCCACCCAACTCGCTGATGTCGTTCTCGCCGCGGCCGCCTACGGCGAGAAATCGGGCACGACGACAAACCTTGAAGGCCGGGTGACGACGCTGGCCCAGCAGGTCACTGCCAGCGGAACGGCACGTCCCGACTGGATGATCGCCGTCGAACTGGCCACGTCGATCGGCGACCGGTCGTTCGGTGCAGACCACCCGCTCGGCAACGTTGCCACGGTCGATGATGTCACCGATGCGATTGCGGCAACAGCACCGTTGTTCCCCGGGGTCACCCGCGCAGCTCTTGCGGCATCGATCGATGGCGTGATGTCGATCCAGCCCGCGGCTGCACTTCCTGGCATCAAGGTTGAAGTCGCTGGTCGGAACAGCTACGACTACCGGCTGGTCGTCAGCCGGAAGCTGTATGACCGGGCGGTCAGTACGGCAATGTCTCCGTCGATTGCACAGCTTGCACCGGGTGCCGCTGCACACGTGCATCCGCTTGACCTCGACGGCATCGGCGTCGATGCCGGTACCGACGTGAAGCTCATCAGCGCCAAGGCCACCGCTGTGCTGCCGGTCGTTGCCAACCACAACGTCCCGCGCGGCGTCGTGTGGGCACCGTTCAATCAGTCCGGAACTGGCAGTATCGAAGACATCATCGATGCCGCCGCTGCCACCACCGACGTCCGAATCGAACGAATCTGATGCTGTCTTCTCAACTTCTTGCTGCGCTGCCGACCGATGCGGTGCTGACCGGTCTCGTCGCGATCGACCCGATCACCGAAGGCAAGCTGACGTGGACGCCGATCTTCATCATCCTGGCCAAGGTCCTCATCGTCTTCGTGCTCGGCCTCGTTGGCACGATGCTGATGGTGTGGTTCGAACGCAAAGTCGTGTCGGGCATGCAGAACCGAGTCGGCCCGAACAAGGCCGGCCCGTTCGGGTTGCTGCAGACCCTCGCCGACGGCATCAAGCTGTTCTTCAAGGAAGACCTGCTGCCAAATCGGGCCGACCGCATCGTGTTCCGCCTCGCTCCCTTCTTGGCGTTCGTCCCTGCGTTTCTCGTCTGGGCGGTCATCCCGCTCGGCGGAGACTTCTCCGACGGCAAAGACGGATCGATCACGATCTTCGGGCAAGTCACCCGCGTCCAGCTCGCTGACCCTCCGGTCGGCATCCTTCTCGTCCTGGCTTTGAGTGGGATCGCGGTCTACGGGATCATGCTCGCTGGTTGGGCATCAGGCTCGAAGTACCCGCTCCTCGGCGCGGTCCGGGCGACGGCGCAAATGATTTCGTACGAAGCAGCTCTCGGTCTCAGCCTGGCGGCGGTATTGCTGTCGTCGCGCACACTGAGCACCAACGGCATCGTGCAAACCCAGGATCGCTTTGTCGACTGGAACATCATCACGACCGGCCTGCTCCCGTTCTTCGTGTTCGTCGTGGCCACCACAGCGGAGCTGAACCGGCCGCCGTTCGATCTTGTCGAAGCCGAACAGGAACTGGTCGGCGGCTTCAACACCGAGTACTCCTCGATTCGCTTCGCGCTCTTCTTCCTCGCCGAGTTCATGAACGTCATCACCATGTCGGGCGTCATGGTGACGCTCTTCCTCGGTGGCCCGCAGGGGCTTTTCGACATCCCGGTGATCCCGGGCTACATCGAAGGCTCGATCTGGTTCGTTGCCAAGCTGCTGCTCTTCCTCTACATGTTCGTCTGGTTCCGAGCGACCTTGCCTCGCCTGCGCTATGACCAGCTGATGGACTTCGGCTGGAAGATCCTCATTCCGGTATCGCTCGGTTGGTTCCTGCTGCTCGCTGCACTCCGTCAATTCGCCAACGGCGACAACGTGGCCAGCCTGCGGGTGGTCGGCATCGCCGGCATCATCGGGGCTGTCGCGATCGGTCTGTTCGCTGCGGCCCTCAACGTGAGCCGCAAGAACCGTGAGGCATCAAGCTCGCTGAGCCCGGTGCCGTCACCATCCGCTTCGAGCAAGGGAGCTGCCAACTGATGGGTTACTTCGAAGGTTTCCTCATTCCGCTCCGCCAGCATCGCCTCTTCGGCGGCAAGCAAGTGACCACGCAGTACTCCGGTGGTCGGCGCGCCAAGAAGAAGGGCGACATGGCGTCCGACTCGCAGGGCGACGAAAAGATCCCCAAGCCCGAGCGGTTGCATGGTCGTCACGTCCTCAACCGCTACGAGGACGGCATGGAGAAGTGCATCGGCTGCGAGCTGTGCGCCGGTGTCTGCCCGGCCAAGTGCATCCACGTGCGCGGTGCCGACAACGACCCCGAGAACCCCACGTCGCCGGGCGAGCGCTTCGGTTGGATCTACGAGATCAACTACCTGCGCTGTATTCACTGCGACCTGTGTGTCGAGGCGTGCCCGACCGAGGCCATCACCGAGTCGAAGATGTTCGAGTTCTCGTTCACGAGCCGCCAGGACGCGATCTACACCAAGTCTGAGCTCGTCGTCGACGACGCGGGCAAAGCCAAACGGCTCCCCTGGGAGGATTGGCGCGACGGCGAGGACGACCAAACCTCGGGCTGGATGCGCGCCACGTCTCCATCTGGCGACGCAACCTTTGAAGGGGAGGTGGGCTGGAGCAACGAACTCGGTTACGGTCTGCGTGCTCCCGAACCCAAGCAGGCCGAGCGAGATGCCCATGATCCCGATCGGGACAATGGGGACCGTCCCGTGAAGGTCGTCAAACGGTGAAGCGCGACTGCTGATGGATACCACGTTTCTCGAATATCTCGTCTTCTTCGCGGCGGCTGCGATGGTGCTGGGCGGCGCCATTGGTGTCATCACGCTGAAGAACCCCGTGCACGCCGCACTTGGCTTGGTCATGACACTGTTCGGCATTGCCGTGCAGTTCGTTGCGCAGGAAGCTCACTTCCTCGCTGCGGTGCAGGTCATTGTCTACGCCGGTGCGATCGTGGTGCTGTTCTTGTTCGTCATCATGTTGCTTGGTGTCGACAATGCCATGGACCTGTCGATTGAGCCGATCAAGGTCCAGCGTCCACTCGCTGCGATCATGGGCCTCGGGCTTGCGTCGCTGATCACCGCAGCGGTCATCAAGGCCGACAGCAGCACCGTGCTGCCCGGAGCGGTTGGCGATGGCATCGACGTCGCCACCGAGACCGGTGACCACGACAGCAACATCAAGCAGCTCGCCGAGAACTTGTACGGCGACCATGTGTTTGCCTTCCAGCTCACCTCCGTCCTGCTCGTGGTGGCAGTGGCCGGAACGGTCGTCCTCACCCGCAAGTGGCCGAAGGCCGATGCTGAAGACACCGATGCGTCGTCATCGACCACGTCGGGAGCAGCCAAATGATCGCTGCAATCGAACCGTCCTGGTATCTGATCCTCGCTGCCCTGCTGTTCAGCATCGGGGCGTCCGGGTTACTGATTCGTCGCAATCCGCTGATCATGTTCATGTGCATCGAACTGATGCTCAACGCGGCCAACCTCACCTTCGTGGCGCTCGCCACCAAGTTGGGCGACATCAACGGCCAGACCGCCGTGTTCTTCGTGATGGTCGTGGCCGCTGCCGAAGTGGTGGTTGGCCTCGGCATCATCGTGTCGATCCTGCGCCGCAAGCCGGGCGCCACCGCTGACGACCTCGCGGAACTGAAGGGCTGATCATGATCGATCTCGTTTGGTTGGTTCCCCTCTTCCCGCTGGTCGGCTTTCTGACGATCCTCGTCGGCGGCCGCAAGTTGGGCGAACCCAAGGCCGGCTATCTCGCGACCGCCATGGTCTTGCTGTCGTTCGCGACGGCCGTGGCCATTTACTTCGACCTGCTGTCACGCGACTCTGAGTCCCGTTCCGAAGTTGTCAACATCTTCTCGTGGGTGCCGGTTGGTGACTTGCAGATCGACATGGCGTTCCTCGTCGATCCGCTGAGTTCGACGATGCTCCTGTTCGTCACCGGCATCGGCGCGTTGATCCACCTGTATTCGGTCGGCTACATGCACGGCGACCCGAAGTTCTCAAAGTTCTTCCTCTATCTCAACCTCTTCGTCCTCTCGATGACGCTGCTGGTCTTGGGCTCGAACCTGCTCGTGACGTTCCTCGGCTGGGAAGGCGTGGGCACGTGCTCGTACTTCCTGATCTCCTTCTGGCAGACCAAGGATGCCAACGCCACAGCCGGCAAGAAAGCCTTCGTCACCAACCGTGTCGGTGACTTCGGCGTGATGCTGGCGATGTTCCTCGCGTTCGGTGCGGTCGGCTCGGTCGACTATGCGGTGATCAACGACAGTGCACTTGCCGGCACGATGACCCAGGCAACCGCCACGGGCATCGCCGCACTGCTGTTTGTGGGTGCCGTTGGCAAGTCCGCTCAGCTGCCGCTGTACATCTGGCTGCCTGACGCCATGGCCGGTCCGACACCGGTGTCGGCGCTCATCCATGCGGCCACGATGGTCACCGCCGGCGTCTTCCTCATGGTCCGGATCAATCCGGTCCTCGGTGCTGCCGCCGACTGGGTGCCGATGCTCATTGCCTGGACCGGCGCGATCACCGCGCTGTTCGCTGCGACCATTGCGTTGACGCAGAACGACATCAAGAAGGTGTTGGCCTACTCGACGGTTTCACAGCTCGGGTACATGTTCTTGGCTGTCGGCACCGGCGCGTACGTCGCCGCGATCTTCCACATGGTCACTCACGCTTTCTTCAAGGCGCTGCTCTTCCTCGGGTCTGGTTCGGTCATCCACGGGATGAACGACGAACAAGACATGCGCAAGATGGGCAAGCTCTTCAAGTTCATGCCGATCACGGCGAGCACGTTCATCATTGGCTGGCTTGCCATCGCCGGTGTGCCGCCGTTTGCCGGCTTCTGGTCGAAAGACGAGATCCTGTTGTTCGCCCTGGCCGAGAGCCCGGCGCTCTACATCGTCGGCATCGTCACCGCAATCCTCACCGCGTTCTACATGACCCGCCAGGTCGTCATGACCTTCTTCGGCGAGCAGAAGTGGGGCTCCCACGCGAATGCTGAAGAAGCCGCTCACCTCGAGGTGGACGACGCCGAGGCCGGTGCGGCGCCCGAGCCGGTCACGCACGGCGCGCACGGCGAGTTCAAACCGCACGAGTCACCGCCCACAATGCTGCTGCCGCTGGTTGTGCTCGCTGGGCTGTCGATGGTCGGCGGCATCATTCAGCTGCCGTCACTCGGCTTCATTCCGAAGAGCATGCAGCACAAGCTGCTCGACTGGCTGCACCCGCTGGTCGAGTTCGGCGAGGGCCCTGAAGAGCGTGGCATCGGCGAAGCGGTCATCAAGGACACCTGGGCCTACGACAACAAGGTCCTCCTGATTGGCATCGCAGTCGCGTGTGCCGTCATCGGCATCGTCGGCGCATATCTCGTGTATGAGAAAAAGCGCATGAAACCAATCGAGCCTGAGCTGTTCGCGAACGGCTGGAACTATGACCGAGCCATTTCGTGGTTCATGGGCAACCCTGGCCGAAAGGGCTTCCAAGGTGTTGCCGATTTCGACAGCAAGGTCGTCGACGGTGCAGTGAATGGCGTTGCCACCCTGGTGCGTGAGACGTCGAGTCAGGTCCGAAAGGGCCAGACCGGATACCTGCGTCAGTACGCCGGAGTGATCGGCATCGGCGTCGTCTTGCTCCTCGGGTGGTTTGTCGTGATTCGAGGAATTCTGTGATGGGCGCGCTGACCGAAATGATGACGGCCGGGCTGGTTGCCGCCGAGGACTCCCACGGTGGCGCGATCGCGTTCCCGATTCTCACGATGTTGATCCTCGTGCCGATCGTTGGCGCAGTCGCCGTGGCGATCAGTTCGAAGCGTCGACCTGAGATTGCCAAGCTCATCGCGTTGATGACCTCGGTTGGTGTGGGCGCCATGAGCATCTGGCTCCTCTCGTCGTTCGAGATGGGCGAGGCCGGATTCCAGTTCAGCTCGCAGCACACGTGGATCGAGCAGTGGGGCATTTCGTATCACGTCGGTGTTGACGGCATTTCGCTGTTCCTCGTCGTGCTGACCGGAGTGCTCTTCCCGCTCGCGATCGTCGGCACAGACCCGCATCACGACGAGAAGCCGTACCTGGCGTGGCTGTTGATGCTCGAAGCCGGTGTGATGGGTTCGTTCCTCTCACTTGATCTCTTCTTGTTCTTCATCTTCTTCGAGATCGTGCTCGTGCCGATGTACTTCCTCATCGGCGGTTGGGGCTACGAGAACCGTGTCTACGCCGCGACGAAGTTCTTCCTCTACACAATGTTTGGTTCGGCGTTCATGCTCGTCGGGCTCATCGCCACCGCGATGCTCGCCCGCGATGACCTGGGCCGGCTCACCTTCGACCTCGTCGAGATCGCCGAGGGCGCAGACTTCGCGGCCAACACTGGGCGTTGGTTGTTCTTCGCCTTTGCCATCGCGTTTGCTGTCAAGGTGCCGATCTTCCCGCTGCACACCTGGCTCCCCGACGCCCATACGCAGGCGCCCACCGCTGGTTCGGTCGTCCTCGCCGGCGTCATGTTGAAGCTCGGTACGTACGGGTTCCTCCGCTTCGGCCTCTACCTGTTCCCCGAGGCTGCGGTGTGGAGTCGTTCGCTCTGGCTGACCCTTGCGGTGATCGGCATCATCTACGGCGCAATTGCGGCGACGATGCAGAAGGATCTCAAGCGACTCGTCGCCTATTCCTCGGTGGCCCACCTCGGGTTCATCATCCTCGGTACGTTTGCCTTCACTTCCCAGGCGATCTCCGGTTCTGTCCTCCAGATGGTCAACCATGGTGTGTCGACCGGCGCGCTGTTCCTCCTCGTCGGCATGATCTACGAGCGTCGCAAGACCCGCCAGATTTCCGAACTTGGCGGCATCCAGAAGGTGGCACCGATCTTTGCTGCCGGCTTCATGATCGTGATGCTGTCGTCGATCGGTGTGCCAGGACTCAACGGATTCATCGGCGAATACCTGATTTTGCTCGGCTCATTCCAGACCGCACGGTGGTGGACCGTCGTGGCAACTGCCGGCGTGATCCTCGCTGCGCTCTACCTGCTCTGGGCCTACCAGCGTGTCTTCCACGGCGAGCCGGACGAGGACAACGCGAAGTTCCCTGAACTGCGTGTCAAGGAAGGCTTGGTGCTGCTGCCGTTCATCGCAGCGATCGTGTTCACCGGTGTGTACCCGAAGCCGCTGCTCGATCGCATCGAACCGAGCGTCGACGCACTGGTCGAACACGTGGTGGAGAACAGCGACTTCGAAAATCCTGAGTACGGCACCCAATGCGGCACCTTCGAGGTGGAGCACGAGGGCGAGGCAGCCGAGAGCCACAGCGATGAGCCAGCCGAACATGACACTGCAGATACGAGCTGCGACACAGCCAGCAATGGCGCGGATCACGACGACGCAGATGAGGGCGATGCAGACCACGGTGACGGCAGTGACGACGACAGTGACGACGACAGTGACGGCGAAGACGGTCACGACGAGGGAGAGGAGACCGGCGAATGATCGCTGAGCTCGTGTCCCAGATCTCGACGCATGAGGCCCCGGCCCAGGCGCTGCTGGCTCAGACCTTCGTCGGTCCCGAAGTCAACTGGTTTGCATTGTCGCCCATGCTGACGCTGCTTGCCGGCGCACTGGGCATGATGCTCGTCGGTGCGCTGACACCGGCGTGGCCGAAGGGGCTGTACGCGCTGGTCGCTGCGGTCACGGCCGGCACCGCAGGCGCACTGGCAATGGTCCAGTGGGACGACATCACCGACAACGGCCCGACCACACTCGTGGGTGGTGCCATCGCGTTCGACACGCTCGCGATGTTCCTCACGATCACGATCTGCATCGGTGTGCTGCTCGTGTCGATGCTGACGGATTCGTTCCTGCGGGGCACGCCCAACGAGGGCCCCGAGATCTACGCCCTCTATTTGGTGGCCGCGATCGGCGGCATCGTCATGGCGTCGGCCAATGACTTGATCGTGCTGTTCCTCGGCCTCGAAACACTGTCGCTGGCGCTCTACGTGCTCGCTGCATCGAACCGTCGCTCGCTGGCATCGGCAGAGTCAGGCATCAAGTACTTCGTGCTCGGAGGTTTTGCGTCAGCATTCTTCCTCTATGGCATCGCGCTGCTCTACGGGGCGGCCGGGACGACCAACATCACCGAGATGGTCGCGACGTTCCAATCGGGCGTCGACCTCGACAATCCAAACGCGTTGGCCCTTGCTGGTCTCGCACTGCTCATCGTGGGTCTTGGTTTTAAGGTCGCCGCAGCGCCGTTCCATGTGTGGACACCCGACGTGTATCAAGGTGCGCCGTCGCCCGTCACCGCACTCATGGCATCGGTCGGCAAGGCAGCCGCATTCGCCGCGATGCTCCGCGTTCTGGTCACGGCGTTGCCGTTCTTCCGTGATGACTGGCGCCCGGTCATCTGGGTGCTTGCCGTCTTGTCGCTGCTGGTTGGTTCGTTCCTCGCAGTCGTGCAGACCGACGTCAAGCGGATGCTCGCGTACTCGTCAGTCACGCATGCCGGCTTCCTCCTCGTGGGTGTCGAAGCAGCCGGCCACACCGCCGGCGAGTTGGACCCTGGCGACGGAATGCCATCAGTCGCGCTGTACCTGATGCTGTACTCGGTGCTGGTCATCGGAATGATCGGTGTCGTCACTGTCGTCAGCCGGGCCGCGGGCAACCGCGATGGAGACTCCTCACTCGATTCGTTCAAAGGGTTGGCGAAGCGTCGACCGGCACTGGCGCTGGGCTTCACCGTGCTGCTGCTCGCTGGAGCTGGCGTGCCCGTCACTTCTGGCTTCATCGCAAAATTCGGTGTCATCCAGGCTGCCGTCGAAGTCGAGAGCTATGCCCTTGCAATCATCGCCATGGTCGCTGCCGTCGTGGCGGCGTTTATGTATCTGCGGATCATGGTCAACATGTGGCTCTCGCCCCCGGAAGACGGTGCAGTTGAGGCCGACGCTGCTGGCACTGGAATTTCGATCGATCTCTCGTCGGGGCTTGCAATCGCCGCTGCGGTTGCGTTCACCCTGTTTGTGGGTGTGTTCCCCAGCTGGCTGATCGACGCCGCCGAAACCGTCAACGTCATCGCCCGCTGATCGAGGCCGGCGAGTCAGGCCGCCCAACCTGCTGAAGCAGGCCGGCGAGTCAGGCCGCTGAACTTGCTGAATCGGGCCGCTGAACTTGCTGAATTCAGGCCGCTGAACTTGCTGAATCGGGCTGCTGAACGAGGCTGCTGAATTGGGCTGCTGAATCGGGCTCCTGAACGAGGCTGCTGAATCAGGCTGCTGAACAAGGCTGCTGAATTTGGCTGCTCAGTCCGGCTGCCGAATTCTGCAGCTCAGGCTCAAGAACTCGCGCTCGAGAACCCGGGATGTGCCGGTACCTCCCGTGAGTCCTGGGAATCTCAGGTTGACGATGTCGGCCTCGATCGGATCGCGGCCATGCGCGTCGACGCAGTTGCTTCGGTGCCTGTTTCGGTGC
>Ga0209251_1000071_pt1 | contig 90920 bp, 90 predicted proteins | sample SaaInlV_100m_DNA_6_FD_184665 | JGI IMG/M metagenome (GOLD analysis project Ga0209251, IMG submission 184665) | Marine microbial communities from expanding oxygen minimum zones in the Saanich Inlet - Saanich Inlet SI073_LV_10m_DNA (SPAdes) (version 2) | ecosystem: Environmental > Aquatic > Marine...
AGGGCAAGGCGGCCTTTGGCAATGACGAAGTCTATATCGAAAAATACCTCACCACACCGCGCCATATCGAAATTCAGGTATTCGGCGACGGCAAAGGCCGCGCGGTGCATCTGGGCGAGCGAGATTGCTCTTTGCAACGCCGCCACCAGAAAGTCTTCGAAGAGGCTCCCGGCCCAGCAATCAGCGCTGAAGAACGCGCACGCATCGGCGAGGTTTGCGCCAATGCCGTGGCAAAGATCAATTACATTGGTGCCGGTACGATTGAATTTCTCTATGAAAAGGGTGAGTTCTATTTCATTGAAATGAACACCCGCTTGCAGGTGGAGCACCCAGTTACCGAAGCCATCTTTGGTGTCGATCTCGTGCGCGAACAAATTCGCGTCGCTGAAGGCCATGACCTGTCCTTCACTCAAGAGGATCTCGTGATCAACGGTCATGCGATTGAAGTGCGCATAAATGCAGAGACTTTTCCTGGTTTTGCCCCGCGTCCGGGTAAAATTAACGCCTATCATGCCCCGGGTGGGCTGGGAGTGCGCATGGATTCTGCGCTCTATGACGGCTATTCAATCCCGCCTCATTACGACAGTTTGATCGGCAAATTGATTGTCCACGCACCCGACCGCAGAGCCGCGCTGGCCCGTTTGGAGCGCGCTTTGGGAGAATTGATCATTGATGGAATTGAAACGACGATCCCGCTGTTTCACGCCCTTTTGCAAGAAGCGGCCGTAAATTCAGGCGACTACAATATCCATTGGCTTGAGCATTGGTTGGAGCAAAAGTTCGACGCTAAATGAGCTTCGAGGCTGTGAGTCCGCAGTTGATGCTGCATGCCTATTCCCAGGGTATTTTCCCGATGGCGGAAAATGCCGAGGATGACGAGCTGTTTTGGGTGGATCCCAAGCGGCGTGGGATCTTGCCACTGGATGGGTTCCACATCTCGCGCTCTTTGCGGCGATTTTTGCTCGATCATGAGGTTACAGCGACGCTGAACCATGATTTTGATCGTGTTTTACACCATTGCGCTGACCGCGAAGAGACATGGATCAACCCAACCCTCCACGCCAATTACACAGCGCTCAACGAAATGGGCTGCTGTCACAGCCTTGAGGTCTGGGACAAGGGCACACTTCTCGGTGGGGTGTTTGGCATTGCAATCGGCGGTGTTTTTTGCGGCGAGAGCATGTTTTCAAGTCGAACCAATGGCTCAAAAGCGGCCTTGGCCTTTTTGACCACTCATCTCAGCAATTGCGGCTTTGCCTTGTTTGACACGCAATTTATCACCGACCACTTGCAAACTCTGGGGGCGGTTGAAATTAGCCGCGCCCTATATCGCAGCCGATTGGCAGAAGCGCTGGTCTTGCCGGCCTCTATCACCGATCAGCCACTGCCCGATGTTCACAAGGTCTTGCAGCGCAGAACCCACAGATCATAGCGCGGATGTTCCAAGGCGTTCAACGCCGGTGACGACGCCACCATCCAGCCCATAAACAGAGTCTCATCGCGCGACCAATCGGTGATTTGCACCAGCGCGAAGGCCTCTGGGCTCACGTCACCTAACGGAGAGCGGCAGCTGTGCAGGCGAATTTCGAGCGGGCCAAGCTTAACCGGGGTCTCTTGCGCCACGACGATATTTTGCAATGCACCTGTGGTGCGATCTAGCCAGCGCAATTCCGCAGCACCGTTTTCACGCGCTTGCTGCGCCATGCCCACAGCTGGCATCAAAAAACATAAGATGGCCGCAAGGTGGCGCAGCATTACTTGTCGCCACCAGAGGCAAATTTCATCAATAGGTTCAATAGGCTCACTGAGCCCTGCGTATCTACAATCATATCCCCAGAGGCATAGTTGAAAGGTGATCCGCCCGGCTGAAGTTCAACAAAATTGCCACCCAGTAAACCCTCTGAAGCAATTATGATGGCGGTGTCATCGGGCAATTCCAAGCCGGCGTCCAAAGTAATTTGCATATCTGCTCGGAAACTGTCCGGGTTCAGAGAAATGGCAGACACTTTGCCCACAGTCACCCCGGCCAAGCGCACATCCGTGCCGACCGTGACCCCCTCGAGGGATCTAAAACTGGCGTTCAAAACATATGATTCGGCGGATGCTCCAAAGCCACCGCGCTGAAACCCAACTGTGGCAAAGCCTATTGCCAAAACCAGGACACAGGTTCCAGTGATAAATTCTGCCCAAGCACCACGCATCAGATCACTCCGGAACCCATGCCTCATAGTCAGATGTCGACTGTGGCGTGGCGTGGCGCAAAGAGCCTGCGGGGGCATGGGCCATTGCTGTGCCCGTGAGGTTGGCTCTATGTGGTTTTTCCCATGTTTTATGGGCCAATGGTGTCTGCGTGGGCGGCTCATCCCATGTGTGATGCAACCATCCGTGCCAATCAGGGCTCACGCGAGAGGCCTCAGCTTCCCCATTGAAAATCACCCAGCGTTTGGCCCCATCTTTGGTTTCATAAAAGATGTTGCCCGCATCATCCTCGCCAACCTTCACGCCGCGGCGCCATGTGAACAGCTGCGTGTTTAACGTTTGCCCGTTCCACCAAGTAGCGGCGCGCAATAGGGTTGAGACGATGCCCATAGGAACCTCCAAAACAAATTCACATTAGCTATGCCCCAGATGGGCGCGAGGGTCCAGTACTACTGGCCTTTGAAACCAAAAGCGGCAGGAATTTCAACAAAATCCTGCCGCTTTTACGATTTTCTGTTGGCTTAACCCGCTGTCGCAGGTTCGCGTTTTTTGTCCGCGTGAATCATCAGTGGCGCGGCATCGGATGTGACAGCCTCTTCATTCACGACAACCTCCTCAACACTGTCCATCCCCGGTAGGTCAAACATAGTGTCCAGCAAAATATCTTCCAAAATCGAGCGCAGCCCCCGCGCCCCAGTTTTGCGATCAATCGCCCGCTTGGCAATGGCTGCCAAGGCTTCTGGGGTGAAGGTCAAAGTCACGTCTTCCAACTCAAACAAGCGTTGGTATTGTTTGACCAATGCATTCTTCGGTTGTGTCAAAATGATCACCAAAGACTCTTCATCCAAATCGGTCAGGGTCGCTATAACCGGCAAACGGCCGACAAATTCTGGGATCAAGCCGAATTTGAGCAGATCTTCCGGCTCAAGCTCGCCAAACATTTCCCCAAGGCCGCGGCTGTCATTCTCTTTGACATCCGCCCCAAAGCCAATCGAAGTGCCTTTACCACGCGCGGCAATAATTTTTTCGAGCCCGGCAAAAGCCCCACCACAGATGAACAAGATATTTGTCGTATCGACTTGCAGGAATTCTTGCTGCGGATGTTTACGACCGCCCTGCGGCGGTACGCTGGCCACTGTACCTTCCATGATTTTCAGCAAAGCTTGCTGCACCCCTTCACCGGACACATCGCGGGTGATCGAAGGATTGTCAGACTTGCGGGTGATTTTATCAACCTCGTCAATATAGACGATGCCGCGCTGCGCCCGCTCGACATTATATTCACTGGCCTGCAGCAGCTTCAGGATGATGTTTTCAACATCCTCCCCCACATAGCCGGCCTCCGTCAATGTGGTCGCATCCGCCATGGTGAAGGGCACATCCAAGATCCGCGCCAAAGTTTGCGCCAGCAAAGTTTTACCGCACCCGGTTGGCCCAATCAGCATGATATTGGATTTTGCCAATTCAATGTCACCAGATTTTTCAGCCACGTTGAGACGTTTATAGTGATTGTGCACCGCAACCGAGAGCACCCGTTTGGCGTGGCTCTGACCAATGACGTAATCATCCAAAACCTGACAAATTTCCAAAGGCGTCGGAACGCCCTCAGAGGTTTTCAACCCGCTGGCTTTGGTCTCTTCACGGATAATATCCATGCATAATTCAACACATTCATCACAGATAAAAACCGTAGGGCCCGCAATCAACTTGCGTACCTCATGCTGACTTTTACCGCAAAAACTGCAATATAGGGTATTTTTCCCGTCGCCGCTTGCTTTATCAGCCATGTCTCACCTTCAATGTTGTTGGGGTGCCGATGTGCAGACAATCCCAATCGTAGTGTCTATAAATCACGAGAAGCTTATGGCAGCAAAGATAAGGCCACAACCGCGATTTGGTGGTTAATCTCGCCCATTAGGCCTCTTTTTCACGATTGGTGACGATTTTGTCAATCAAGCCCCAGTCCTGCGCCTCCTCAGGAGACATGAAATTGTCCCGCTCCAAGGCGGCCTCAACCGTATCGTAGTCTTGTCCGGTATGGGTGACGTAAATTTCATTCAAGCGGCGCTTTAGCTTTTGCGTAAACTCGGCATGGATCATGATATCGGTGGCCTGGCCTTGGTAGCCACCAGAGGGCTGGTGCACCATGATCGAGGAATTCGGCAAGGAAAACCGCATATCCTTGGCACCTGCGGTCAACAGTAAGGAGCCCATCGAGGCGGCTTGACCGACGCAGAGTGTGCTCACTTTTGGTTTGATATATTGCATCGTGTCATAGATCGACAGTCCAGCCGTCACAACGCCGCCGGGGGAGTTGATATACATGCTGATCTCTTTGGTAGGGTTTTCCGCCTCTAGATGCAAAAGTTGCGCAATCACCAATGTGCTCATCCCATCGTGCACCGGGCCATTTACGAAGATGATCCGTTCTTTAAGCAGACGCGAAAAAATATCATAGGCCCGCTCGCCCCGGCTTGTCTGCTCAACGACCATGGGGACGAGGTTCATATAGGTTTCGATTGGATCTTTCATGAGGTGCCCCCGCTGCTGTCTTTTCCGGCATACTGCCGCTTTGCTAATTGAGTCTTAGTATTGCGCCCGGGGTAGAACAAGGGGCGCAGAAATTTTAGATTCATTTTGAGGCAACTCTTACGCTATTTTTGCAGCCACATCGAACATTCGGGCTGAAAATCCCCATTCATTGTCATACCATCCAAATATGCGCAGTAAGTCCTGCCCGATCAGCGCGACCTGCGGGGCGGCAATAACCAAACTCTCGCGGCGCGCCCGCAGATCTGAGGAGACCAAAGGACGGTCGGTCATGCCCAAGATATCCGGCCGGGCTTGTCGCAAATGCTCAATCAGCGCGTCTTGCTCGGTCGGATGCGCCAGTTGACAGGTTAGGTCAACGGCTGAGACGCTAGCCGTCGGCACCCGCACCGCACAGCCTTTCACCCGCCCGGCCAAGTCAGGCAAAATTTTATCAATCAACATGGCCGCAGAGGTGCTGGTCGGCACCATGGACAGGGCGGCCGCGCGATTGCGTTCGAGCGCCGGGCCGCGGGGGGCATCGACGGTTGGCTGGCTGCCTGTGTAACAATGGATCGTGGTCATATGGCCGGCGCGCACCCCATAGGCCTCGTGCAAAATGCGCAACAAAGGGGCCAGCGCATTGGTGGTGCAAGAGGCGTTTGAAACGATGCTTTGCCCGCGCAAGACGTCATCATTTGCGCCTAAGACCACGGTCACATCGGCGCACTCAGAAGGGCCAGAGATCAAAACGCGCCGCGCACCCGCGCGCAAGCCTGCGGTGGTAAATTCAGGCGTCACAGCTTTGCCGGTGCATTCAAAGACCACATCAACATCAGTCAAATCCACCGATGATAGATCTGGAGATTGGCTAAAGCGCACCGCATGTCCGTTGACAATCAACCGGTCGGGGCAGGTCTCAACACCGCCCGCCAAGGGGCCATAGACACTATCGAACTCCAATAAATAGGCGCAGGTTTCCAAAGGAGCGATGTCATTGATCGCCACCAGATCGAAGCGACCATCTGCCTGCCGCTCCACCCATTGCCGCGCCACAGCACGGCCAATACGGCCAAACCCATTGATGGCAAAGCGTATTGGACGGCCCAGCGTCTCTTCCTTATCCAATCATTCGCCTCCAAAATCGAAAAAGTAGATGCGTTGAGCTCAAAACCATGCCAAATACCTCGAAAAGTCCAGCGCCAAATTGCACATTGCGAAATTCCAAAGGAAGCTAAATGTATCCGCTTGAAGGTTTGAAAGTTGTTGAATTGGCCCGCGTCTTGGCCGGCCCTTGGATCGGGCAAACTCTGGCGGATTTAGGGGCTGAGGTCATCAAAGTGGAAAGCCCCGAGGGCGATGATACGCGCAAATGGGGTCCAAACTACGTGACCAAAGGCGCAGACAGCTCTGCGGCCTATTTTCATAGCACCAACCGTGGCAAACAGGGGATCACCGTTGATTTCAATGATGCCGGCCAGCTGGCCAATCTCAAAGAGCTGATCGCCTCGGCAGATGTTTTAATTGAAAATTTCAAAGTCGGCGGGCTGGCGAAATTTGGTCTCGACTACCCATCCTTGGCACCACAAAATCCCGAGCTGGTTTATTGCTCTGTCACCGGCTTTGGTCAGGATGGCCCGCGCGCCCATAAGGCTGGCTATGATTTTATGATTCAAGGCATGACGGGTATCATGGAGATTACCGGCGAGCCTGAGGGTATGCCACAAAAGGTTGGTGTGGCTTTTGCCGATGTTTTCACCGGGCTTTACGGGGTGATCGGCATCCAAGCCGCCCTGGCTCAACGCGCTCGAACCGGCAAAGGGCAGCACATTGATATGGCGTTGTTTGACTGCATGCTGGCCGCGCAAGCCAATCAAAATCTCAATTACCTCACCACAGGAAAAAGCCCAAAGCGGATGGGCAATGCCCATACCAGCATTGTGCCCTATCAAGTGTTTCCTGTGTCTGATGGCCATATCGTCATCGCTTGCGGCAACAACCGGCAATTTCACAATCTGGCGCGCGCTTTAGAGCGTGAAGATTGGATCACTGATCCAAGATTTGCCGATAATGCAGCTCGTCTGGCCCATCGCGCGGAGGCTGTGGAGCAAATCGTTGAAGTTTTGAGCCACTGGCGCAAATTGGATGTCTTGCCGGTGTTAGAAGCCGCTGGCGTGCCCTCTGGCCCCATCAACACGATCGCCGAAGCGCTGGAAGATCCGCAAACCCTGCACCGGCAGATGCGCATCGCTCCCGAAGGCATCCCCGGCGTGCGCACCCCGATCAAGTTTTCAGATGCCCAGCTGCAACTGCTGCGCGCAGCACCAGGTTTGGGCGAGCATGACGAGACCTAGTGCCTGCTTTGTGACATGTGAGCCCGAAAACATGCTCTAGGTTTTAAATTAAAGGGTGTTCCACGCGCCAAACCAAGGTCCATTTTGGCAAAACATGCAGCAAAACCGGTCGCCCAGCTTTAGCGCAGCCCCTCTGGCGCCAAATCTCCGATAGACGCTTCTTCGGCCACAGCTGCCCGCTTGCGCTGCGTTTGAGCCGTGGCTGGAAGCGGTGTGTCAAATTGATAACCCGGCTCACGTTTCTGCCGCTCCCAAATTTCCAGCATCTCGCGCCAAGCGCCAGTCAAGCTGCGAGGCTCTGGCATATCATCTTTGACCGCTTGGTGAAGCTTTTTGAGATTATAGCAGGGCACGCCGGCATACATGTGATGCTCAGTGTGCCAATTCATATGCCAGTACAAAAATTCCAGTACCGGGTGCAGCCGCATGGAGCGCACCGTTTTCCGAAAGTCCGGTACGTTTTCACGCAGACCGCAATGTTGCGGCAAACCCAAAAAATAGCCAAGCCAATTGCCAATGAAATTGAAAAGGCTGAAAATAATCGGCAAGATCCAAAGGCCCGTCACCCAAGCCAGAACAAACAGGCCGCCATGAAACACAAGCAACAGGCGCGACCACTGAACCGCCCGCCGGTGCTGGTCAGGTTGATCTTTATGGAGGCTGTCGAGCCATTCATTGCTTGAGATATCAGTCGAACCAACCCGGCCGAACGCATGCAGAACGGTCTCCCGCAGAGTCGAAATGAGCCCGCCCTTACCGAAAGTTCGGCCCGGCTGTGTCATAAGATTGATGGTAAAAAGCTGTAGGAGAAACAACTTATCGGTATTGGGATGCAGCGGCAGGAGATTCTCTCGATCCCCTTCAGGGTGCAGGGTGAACCTGTGGTGATAGGTATGGCTGGCCGCATAATCAAACGGGTTCCACCAACTCAACAGGCTAAAAGCATACAAGAAAATCTTATTTAAAGCCTTAGTCCGAAACACGGTGCCATGGCCCAGCTCATGAGGCGCCGTACCAGAGAAAAAGCTGCCAACAGTGCCATGAAAAAACAACGCCAGGGCAAAAGCGACCCATTGTTCCTGTGCCCAAAACAGCCACACCAAACCACCAGTCGCCACAAAAAGCGCCAAATGGCCGCCGGCCTGTTTCCATCCGTGAAGGTCACTGCGTTGCGAGAGGGCACGAAACACCTCTGGTGGCATAGGGCATCGGTACCACTGCACATTCAAATTATCTCGGGCTTGTGATAAAGGAGGGTAATCCATGTCTCGTCACCGCTGAATAGAAAAAGTTATACGACCGGCCAATGTTCAACGCCAAATGCCATGAAAGTCAATTGTTAAGACCTCTGCGGTCCGATGTTGCCAGGGCAAATTATTGCGGCTTGGCAGACGGGTTGTGTCGAGATCTTTTGTTGCGCGCGCCAGTTGTTTTGACCAAAGAAAATCGCGGCAAAGCTGAAGCTATGCGCGGATCTACAACTGGGTTTGCCACGAATACTCGAACAATGCCGCAAATTTGTGCTTGGATGTCTCGCCCGGCTATGTTCCACTGCCTTGGTTAGGTTCATGCTGCTGAGGATGCTAAGTCCCAGCACTCGGCTGCCAAAGCTGCTGCGTGGGTCACAAGGTCGGAAAACCGGCCGATGCAAAAAGAAAGACAATAGGGAGACACAGATGAAACTCAAAATGTTGACGGCAACAGCCGCATTCGCACTGTCACTGGGCGCCACTTCGGCCTCGGCGAGCTGCGGGAAAGTATCAATCACCGAAATGGACTGGGCCTCATCCGCGGTCGTCACTGCGGTTGCAAATTTCTTGATGACCCAAGGCTATGGCTGCGACGTGCAAGTCGTGCCCTCCTCTACGGTGCCGGCGCTGACCTCTTTGGCCGAAACCGGCGAGCCTGATATTTTAACCGAAGTCTGGGCCAATTCGACCCCAGCTTACGAGGGCCTGCTGGCTGAGGGTAAGTTGGTGGAACTGACCAACGTTCTGTCAGATGGCGGCGTTGAAGCCTGGTGGATTCCAGCCTATCTGGCCGAGTCAAATCCAGAGCTGACAACATGGGACGGCATCATGGCCAATCCAGCGGCCGTGGGTGGCAAGTTCCATGACTGCCCATCGGGCTGGGCCTGTGACATTATCAACAACAACAACCTCAAAGCTGCGGGAGCGGCAGCTGGCGGACTGGAGCGCTTTCAACACGGTTCAGGCGAAACGCTGCAAACCTCCATCGCTGCGGCCTATGCAGATAAGGCACCTTGGTTTGGCTACTATTGGGCCCCAACCGCAGTGCTCGGTAAATACCCAATGGTCCGGGTTGAAGTGCCAGCCTATGACGCAGAGGCCCATAGCTGTAACGGCGACGTTGATTGTGCCAACCCTGGATTTTCAGCCTACCCATCTGCCAAAGTCGTGACAGCGGTCTCCGGTGCCTTTATGGACCGTGAGCCAGATGTTGCGGAATTGCTGAAAAATGTTGCGTTCACAAACGCACAGATGGGCGACGTTTTGGCCTGGCGTTTGGATAACAACGCCTCCTATGACGAAGCTGCGGTTTACTTCCTGACCACATATAAAGACGTGTGGGCTGACTGGTTGAGCGGTGACGCAAAAGGCAAATTGGCCGCAATCCTCAACTAAATCAAAAAAACGATCCCGCGGGCCGAAAACAGCCCGCGGGATTTTGACCTCAGGGAGACATACCTATGGCCACTTACGATTGGCTCTTTAATGTGCTTGGCTTGCGCAAATGGTGCGATTCAGGCGCTTCAGAAGGCCCCATGTCCATGGCGCAACTGCTCGCAAAAACCGGAAATGCGGCCCCTCAGACCAGCTTCAATTTCGCCTTCCCATCGCTGGACGAGTTGAACAAAGCCTGTGGGCAAATCAGCCAGACCCGCGATGTGGTTAAAGGCCTAGAGAACGGATTTCTTGCCATTCGCCCCGCATTGCGCACGGTTTTAGATCCAATCACTCAGCCGCTGTCTTGGATGCTCGATGCCACGCTCTATCTGTTTATGACCGCTCCTTGGTTTTTGATCATGGCCATGATTTTGCTGGCTGTATGGTTCTCGACGCGCTCTATTTCAGTCGTGCTGTTTAATGCGTTTTGTCTTTCATTTTTCGCTTTTGTTGACCACTTTGAACCTGCGATGCAAACCTTCGCGGTCATATTGGTCTGTACAATCATTTCTGCGCTTTTCGGCATTCCAATTGGCATTGCCATGTCCAAATACAACCGGCTGCAAAAGGCGATCATTCCAGTTTTGGATCTGCTACAAACCCTGCCGACTTTCGTGTATCTGATCCCGCTGATCTTCCTCTTTCCCATCGGTGAGTCGCGGCTCTACGGCATCGCGATTATTCTTTATGCCATTGTGCCGGTGATCCGCCTGACCGACCTTGGCGTCCGGCTGGTCGACAAAGATGTGGTGGAGGCAGGCAATGCCTTTGGCATGAGCCCGAGACAAAAACTGACAAAAGTTGAGCTGCCTTTGGCACTGCCAAATATCATGGCCGGCCTCAATCAAACCATCATGATGAGCCTCGCCATGGTTGTCATCGCCTCCATGGTCACCGCACCAGGGCTTGGGGTTCTCGTTCTGCGCGGCATTCGCAATCTCGAGCTCGGCGTCGGATTGATGGCCGGGGTCTGTATCGTTCTGCTGGCGGTGATGCTTGACCGCACCTCAAAAGCGGCACTCTCGCGCATTGATCGCACTAAGACTGAACTGTGAGGGGTGAGGATATGACACAAGAAACAAAAGTCAGCCTGCGCGGCCTGTACAAAATTTTCGGCAATGATGATAAATCTGTGCTGCCGCATGTGAAAGATGGCATGGGCAAAGAAGAGCTTTTGACCAGCCACAAACATGTTCTAGGTCTGCGGGACATCAACGTCGAAATGCGCGCCGGCGAAATCACGGTGGTGATGGGCCTGTCGGGCTCGGGCAAATCCACATTGATCCGCCATCTCAATCGCCTCATTGAGCCCACAGATGGCGAAATCTTGGTGGATGGCGTCGATGTGATGAAGCTCTCGACAACCGATTTGCGGCAAATGCGCCAAGACAAAATGTCGATGGTGTTCCAAAAATTTGCTCTTCTGCCCCATCGGACGGTGTTGCAGAACGCCGCCATGGCACTCGATGTCAAAGGCCTCCCAACAGAAGATCAAGAAAGAGAAGCCAAAACTTGGCTGGCGCGTGTCGGGCTTGGCGGCTTCGAAAATCATTATCCGGCACAATTGTCCGGCGGAATGCAGCAACGGGTGGGCATTGCACGCGCGTTGACCTCAAATTCTGACATCATGCTCATGGATGAGGCATTTTCCGCACTCGATCCGCTCATCCGCACCGACATGCAAGATTTGCTTCTAGAACTGCAAGTTGAATTGAAAAAGACCATAATTTTCATCACCCATGATCTCGATGAGGCGCTGAAACTGGCCGATCATCTGGTGATCTTGAAAGATGGGGCCGTGGTGCAACAGGGCGAACCGCAGGGCATTTTGATGAACCCAACCGATCCGTATATTGAAGATTTTGTCTCTGACATAAATCGGGCGCGGGTGTTGCGCGTGCGGTCGGTTATGCAGCCGCTCTCAGAGGGTGAATTTGCCGGCGATGTGCAGGCCAATGACAACCTCGAAAGCCTCATCGCCACCTCCGGTGGCGACACGGCCCTGCGCTACCGCGTCTTGGATGGTGACAAAAAACCCATCGGCACGCTCGATATGCGCGATTTGGTCAAAGCTCTGGTGCCGCGCATCTCTAGCTCCGAAGCCGGCACCCGTTATCATTAAGAAACGATACGCAATTACTGACTAAGCCCAGCGCCCGCCCGATCAAGGCGGGCGTTGCTGCGGTGCCCCTAGCCCGCAGACCCAAGCAGCGCCTCAAGCGCTGCGGTATCCAAGGCGCCACGGCGGCCGATACACACCACACCCGCAGGGTCCAGCTTTTGGCTGCGCTGGATCTCAAAGCGGCGTCCGACCGTTTGAATGACCCAACTGGCCCCCTCAGAATCTCGCAGGAAACCTTTCGCACGGATCACGCCGTAAGTGCCGGTCGCCAGTTTTTGCGCCAAATCCCCTGGAACACAGGGCGGTATTTGCCTGAAAGTCAGGGTTTCATAACCTGCATCTGCATGGGGGCTGGCTTGCGGCTTGGCGTTTGGGCCTGTCAGGCCGAGTATGATGTCGGGAGGTACGCGCCCCTGAGCCGTTGTCACAACCCTGGCCTGCGGTGCGGTCGCCTGTAGCCAGGACTCTACCGCCTCAACGGCGGCCGCATTCGACTGCAAATCCGTCTTACTGTGCACAATCACATCCGCATCCGACAATTGCCGCAAGATCGTATCGCCGATGTAATCATCCTCCGCCTGCGCCTGTATCCGATCACCATCAGCCAAGACCACGACCCCGGCCAAAGCAAACCCAGGCAGTATCGAAATGCTCAGTGCCACTGTGCCCGGCATCGCCACGCCCGAGGCTTCAATTACCACATGGTCTGGCGGCGGCACGAGCTCAGACAATTTGATCAAAGCCGCTGTGAGATCTGAGCCAAACGAGCAACAGATACAGCCACCAGAAATCGCAATCATATCCTCGCTTTCGGCTTCGATTAAATCTTCGTCAATCGGCAGGTCGCCGAATTCATTGACCAAAATGGCAATCCGGCGCCCCGCCGCATTGCGCAGCAAATGGTTGACCACAGTGGTCTTACCAGCTCCCAGATAGCCGCCAATCACAGCCACCGGGATTGCTGGCTTCACAGCTCTGCCGCCGGGAAAATACGGCCGCCCTGTACCGTGCCCCACACTGGAATATCCTTAAGTTCCATCGGATCACAGGCGGTGGGATCTGCTTCGAGCACAGCAAAATCTGCTTTTTTGCCAGTCTCAATTGAGCCAATCTCCCCATCCAGATGCAGCGTAAAGGCCGCGCCCATGGTGATGGCATAAAGCGCTTCTGACACCCCTATCCGCTCCTCCTCGCCTTGCACCCGGCCCGAGGCGGTGATGCGATTGACCGCGGCCCAAGCGGTGAAGAGCGGGCCCAGCGGGGTAACGGGCGCGTCGGAATGAATGGCCATGGGCACGCCGCTGTCGAGCGCGGTCCGGCAGGCATTCATGCGCGTGGCCCGGTCCGGCCCCACGGTGAGATTATAGTGCTCATCTCCCCAATAATAATGGTGATTGGCAAAGAGGTTAACACACATGCCCAGTTTTGCCGCCAAACGGAACTGCGCGGCATCTGCCAATTGGCAATGCTGCAAGGTGAAACGATGGTCAGGATTGGGATGGGCTTGCAAAGCAGGTGCCAATTTTTCCAAAACCAATTGTGTGGCCTGATCGCCATTGGTGTGCGTATGCACCTGCACCCCGGCCTCTAAGGCCAGATGCAACAGCTCCGACAGATGTTCTGGTGCGATATACCAAAGCCCGTTCGGCGCACCGTTGTGATAGCCGGGCCAACGCAGCCGGGCCGAAAACCCTTGGATAGAGCCATCAACCACGATTTTGATTTGCCCCAAACGCAGCCGATCCGTGGCGCGTTTTTTCATCTGCACGACAGTCTCAACCAGCTCTGAGGCCGATAGGCCCAGAAAGAAGCGAAACGGCATGAGACGAATGGGATACTGCGGCTCACTGGTGACGCGCAGCATCATTTCAACTGTGTCCTCATCCATACGCGAAGCAAGGTCGGTGATGGTGGTTGTGCCCGTGCGGACGCAGAGTTTCGCGAAATTGCGCAGGCCAGCTTCATCGGCGTCCAAAAGATTGCGCTCAAAACCAACAAAGGGGCCAACGGGTGTCATCACCTCGGGCCCTTTGAGCTCGCCCGTGGGCAAACCATCGGCACCCAAGGGGATGCCTGGGTGATTATGCCCTGTCTTAAGCATGCCAGCCAGTTCCAGAGCTTTGGTGTTCACGTTCATAATATGACCAGAGGCATGCAACACCCCAACAGGCCGGGTGGTTGAAACACGATCAAGATCGGCGCGGGTCACCGTAATATTGTCCATATAGATCGGATCCAACTGCCACCCCGAAACAGCCGCGGCCGGATCCGTAAGCGCCGCTTCCGCCGCCTGCAAGCGCTCCACGACCGCATCGACGCTTTTCACCCCCGACCAGAGCTTGCCATCGGGGTCGGCGCGGTCAAACCAACCACAATACACTTTGCTCCAAAGGGAGCCTTCCATAACATGTGCATGGCCTTCAACGAAGCCAGGCATCAGCACCTTATCCGCAAAACTTTCGTCGAGCCGAACCTCGCCCCAGGTTTGCAACTCACTGAGGCTGCCCGCCCCCAGAATACGCCCGTCACGCACGGCCACATGAGTGGCTTCTGGACGGCTGGGATTCATGGTGATGATTTTCTTGGCGCTGTAAACGATCGTTTCGGACATGGGTCACCTTGTAATTTGACTCTCATAGAAAAGGTAAAGGGGTTTTATTATTTGGAAAAATAGATTTAACTACCCACAAAGAGCTTTTTTTTGGGGGAATGATCCGCTGAATTTCACACTCAAGCAATTGCGCTATGTCGAGGCGGCAGGGCGGCTTGGATCCATCGCCAAGGCCGCCGTTGAGGTTTCGATATCCCAATCCTCGATCACAGCATCGATTGATGCTTTGGAAGCGTCTTTGGATTATGCGCTCTTCGTGCGCACCCCAGCCAAAGGAATCACCCCAACATCTGCGGGCCGCGAGGCTTTGCAGCTGATCCGCACCTATTTGAACCAAACCCGGCAGTTCGAGTCTGAATTGCAATCGCAGGGCGGAGATGACGCCGGTTTGGTGCGAATTGCCTGCTATGCCACCGCAGCCCCTACGTTTTTGCCGCCCATCTTGAAGTCTATCACCGAAAATTTTCCGGGTATTTCCGTGAAAGTGATGGAAGGCAATATGATGGCAATCATGGATTATCTGGAAAACGGCGAGGTGGATTTGGTCTTCACCTATGACCGGCATGTGCCTCCGGCGCAGGCCTTTGAGCCACTTTTTTCCGCGCCACCCTATGCCTTAATCTCCAAATCAGATGCGGCGAGCCAGCTGGGCTCGATTACTTTTGAACAACTGAGCAAAAAGCCGATGATTATGCTCGACCTGCCCTATACGCGCGACTATTTTCTTGAGCTGTTTCGCGCCCGTGGCCTTGAGCCTGAACTGTCCCATTCCACAAGATCCTCGGAAATTGCCCAGGCCTTGGTAGAGGGGGATTTTGGCTATACGTTGTTAAATATCCAGCCCCGCACCTATAGCGCAAAAGACAGTCGGTTTCGCGCCATACCCATATCAGATTCCACTGACGTTCCCATTTTCGGCATTGCAACGCTCGGCAACCTGCGCCAACCAAAAAACGTTCGTTCCTTTATTAAGATCTGCACCCAGCTGCGCGACGAGGGCGTATTCGACGGCTTCACAGTCACCGTTCCCACCTAGGGTGGATCTGTGCATAGCCCGCGGCCGCCATGAGGGTCGAACGGGATGCCCCAAACTCAAAACTCTGCTGCCTCGAGGTCTATCAGATTAAAAAATGTCGAATTTCTGAGACCTTAGTCATGATTACCGAAGCTGCCATAAACCCCTAAAAATTGTAGTAAAGAAGACCAATTAATCTGTTTTCTGTGAAATTCACCTTGGTCTAGGCTCGGCTCAATAAAACTAAAAATATCTCGGAGGTCTGACAATGAACCATATTTTGAAATCTATGCTCACGGCAACGGCGGCTGTCGCCTTTTTGGCCAGTGGCGCCATTGCAGAGGATGCCCCGCGTAAGGGCGGCACCTTGATCACTGTGATGGCAACCAATGTGCGCAACCTTAATCCTGCGGTGCAATCGGGTATCGTGACAGGCTACCCTGGCGCACAATTGTTTGCCGCTCCCCTGCGCTATGACGAGGATTGGACCCCACAGCCCTATCTCGCCAAAAGCTGGGACGTGAGCGAGGACGGGCTGACCGTCACTCTCAACTTGGTCGACAACGCGGTGTTCCATGATGGCACCCCAATCACATCCGAGGATGTGGCCTTTTCCGTTGATACGATCAAAGCGCACCACCCGTTTAAATCTATGTTTGCTCCAGTCGTGTCGGTTGATACGCCAGATGCCCATACGGCCGTTCTGAACCTGAGCAAACCGCATCCGGCGCTGATGCTGGCCATGTCTGGGCAGTTGATGGCAATTATTCCGAAACATATCTATGGCGACGGCCAAGATCCGAAAACCCACCCTCGCAACACCGAAAACGTGGTGGGATCCGGCCCATTTAAACTGGTTGAGTATAAATCTGGCGAGCATGTGATCTTGGAAAGATTCGATGATTTTTTCATTGAAGGCCGGCCTTACCTCGACAAGGTCGTCATGCGGATCATCACTGATCCAGCCGCGCGGGCCATCGCCTATGAGAATGGTGAAATTCATATGGGCGCCTTCGAGTCCCTGCCGCGCATCATCAACCGGCTTAAGAAAGTCGACAGCCTGACCGTGACCGATGAGGGTTACGGAGGTATTGGCCCGCTTGATTGGCTGGCAATGAACACCACCAAAGGCCCATTGGCCGACGTGAATGTGCGCAAAGCCATTGCCTATGCGGTGGACAAGAATTTCATCCACAAGGCCTTGATGCAGGGAACAGCGTCGGACTCCAAAACCGGCATCCATCCCGATAGCCCGTTCTATAACCCCAATGTTGAAAGCTACGACCTCGACCTGGACAAATCTCGGGCCTTGCTCGATGCGGCGGGCTATCCCATGCAGGGCGACTCGCGCTTTAGCCTGACCATTGATTTTGGCTGGCCCGGCGTTAAGCCACAGGTTGAATATGTGAAAGCCGCTTTGAAGAAAGTCGGCATCGCGGTGGAAGTCCGCGCCTCTGCTGATTTCCCAACCTGGGCGGCGCGCATGGGGAAAATGGACTTCGACATGTCTTGGGATACGGTGTTCAACTGGGGTGATCCTGTGATTGGTGTCCACCGGACTTATTCCTCCGACAATATTGCCAAAGGGGTTTGGTCCAATACGCAAGGCTATTCCAACGCCCGTGTCGATGAGCTGATCGCCATGGCAGCGGTGGAAACAGATCCGAGCAAGCGCACGGCCTTATATGCAGAGTTTCAACAGATCATTGCAGATGAGGTTCCGGTCTATCACACCAATACCCTGCCCTATCACACGGTCTTTAACGACAATGTCGGCAATCCACCGCTGGGCATTTGGGGCACATCAACCCCAATTGATATGACCTACCTCAAAAAGTAACCTCCCCGCGCGGGCCGTGCAAATCGGCCTGCGCATCTTTTGAAGCAAGGCGAAGACTTTGGGCATTTTACGCACCATTACCATCCGCGTTCTCTATGCCGCCGCATTGTTATTTGCGGTTTTGGTACTGAATTTTTCACTCATGCATCTGGCCCCTGGCGACGTTGCAGATACCATCAGCCAATCCATGGGCGGAGCGGATCAAGAAATTCTTGATGAGATCCGCGTGAGCTACGGGCTCGATCAACCCTTCATCGTGCAGCTCGGAAAATACATCGCAAATGTGGCGCAGTTTGATTTGGGATACTCATTCTTTTACAACCAGCCGGTGAGCCGATTGATCCTTGAACGCCTGCCAGCGACGCTGCTTTTGGTCATTACCGCACAGATCGCCGCTTTGCTCATCGGTGTTGTGCTTGGGGTTATCTCAGCCCGCAAGCCCAAGGGCATTTCAAACTATGTCGTGACATTCCTGGCGCTGTTCGGCTATTCCGCCCCGGTGTTTTGGACCGGTATTTTGCTGCTCATCACATTTTCGCTCAACGTGCATTGGTTCCCAGTGGCCGGCATGCGCGACGTCACCATTGAAGGCGGATTTTGGACCCATTTTGCCGATGTTGCGCGACATTTGGTATTGCCCGCCGTCACACTTGGCTCCATTTTTCTCGCGCTCTATTCCCGCCTGTCGCGGGCTTCCATGATGGAAGTGCTAGGCTCCGACTACATTCGCACCGCCAAGGCCAAGGGCCTAAGCGATCATCAAGTGGTCTATAAGCATGCGCTGAAAAATGCGCTCTCACCGGTGATAACCTTGGCCGGCTTGCAGTTTTCCGCCGTCCTCTCAGGTGCTGTTCTGGTGGAGGCAGTGTTCAGCTGGCCCGGCCTTGGCACCCTAGCTTTCCAATCGATCATCGCCCGTGACACACCCACTATTCTTGGCATTCTTTTCTTTTCAGCTTTGGTGGTGATTGTCGGCAATTTACTCACAGATCTAGCACTGCGGCTTGTTGATCCTCGCGTGGGAGGTCGCAAATGACCCGTCCAGAAGTCCAAGAAGAAGACACACCACAGGCTCAGCATCCTGTGATAGAAAGCTGGGCGATGTTTCGCAAGAATACGGCTGCCGTTGCGGCTTTGGCGCTCCTGATCTTGATCACCTTTGGCGCGATCTTTGGCCCAACGCTCTATCCCACAGATCCGTTCGAAATGGTCTGGGCACCGTTCTCCCCTCCCGGTGAAGAAGGTTTCTTGCTGGGCACCGATTATCTCGGACGCGATCTATTGGCGATGATTATCAACGGCGCGAAAGTCTCACTCATGATCGGCCTTTCGGCCGCGTTGATGACCGTGATGATCGGCGTCACAGTCGGCGCACTTGCGGGATTTTATCGCGGAATTGTTGAAGAAATTCTCATGCGGATCACAGAATTTTTCCAGGTCTTGCCGACATTGCTGTTTTCGATGGTCTTGGTTGCGCTCTTCGGCGCCTCTCTTCCCATGATAACCTTCGCCATAGGTATCGTCAGCTGGACCGCCGTGGCTCGGATCACGCGCTCAGAATTTCTGCGTATCCGCGAGCTGGAATATGTTACTGCCTCGCGGGCCTCTGGCGCCTCAAATATGAAACTGATGTTTCGCGTGATCCTACCCAACGCGCTGCCGCCAATCATCGTGCAATCGGCGCTCATGGTCGGATCGGCGATCCTTTTTGAAGCGGGCCTATCCTTCCTTGGCCTTACCGATCCCAATGTGGTCAGCTGGGGGCAAATCATTGGCTCTAACCGCCAATATATTCTTGATGCAGGCTATACGGTCACCATCCCTGGCGTTGCTATTTTTGTGACAGTGCTGGCGATTTCTCTGGTTGGGGATGGGCTGAACGACGCGCTCAATCCAAAGTTGAGGCAAAGATGATGCGCCCACTTTTAGACGTTCAAAACCTCACCATTGAGTTGACCACACGCGACGGGGTTGCCCCTGTAATCGACGATCTATCCTTCAGCTTGAACGCTGGCGAAACCCTCAGCTTTGTCGGCGAAAGTGGCTGCGGCAAGTCCATGACCGCATTGGCGCTTATGGGGCTTTTACCCGCCAATGTTGGCCGTATCGCAGGCGGACATATTCTCTTTGAAGGTGAGGATCTGGCCCAAGCCAGCGATGCCCGGCTCCGCAAAATTCGTGGCAATGATATCTCTATGATTTTCCAAGAGCCGATGACCTCTCTCAATCCGGTACTGACCATCGGGGAGCAAATTGCCGAGGTTCTGCGCGCTCATCAAGGTCTATCGCGCAAAGCTGCCTGGACGCAGGCCATCGCGCTTTTGGACGCGGTGCGCATTCCCAACCCCAAGGGCCGCGCCGGCGATTACCCGTTTCAAATGTCCGGTGGACAAAGGCAAAGGGCGATGATCGCAATGGCTCTGGCCTGCGCACCAAAAATTTTGATTGCGGATGAACCCACAACGGCGCTGGATGTCACCGTTCAAGCACAAATTTTTGATCTGCTGGGTGATTTGCGCAAACAAACCGGGGCAGCCATTATTTTGATCACCCATGACATGGGCGCGGTGGCCGAAATGGCCGAGCGGATGATCGTTATGTATGCGGGACGCAAGGCTGAATTGGGACCGGTCGATCAAATCATAGATCACCCCCGGCATCCTTATACCAAAGGTTTGATTGAATGCGTGCCGCATATTCAAAGCGAATTGAGCACAACCCGCCATGATTTGGTGGAAGTCCCCGGCATTGTGCCCAGCCTTCGTGAATTTGGCAAAAACCAATGTCTCTTCGCCTCCCGCTGTCGCTATCTCACTGAGGCCTGTTTGGCCGGCCGGCCGGAGCCGCAGGAATTCGACAATGCGCAATCCGCCGATTGCTGGCATGCGGAGGAGCTGTGATGTCTGATCTGTTGAATGTTGATAACCTCACGGTCAGATTTGAAGTCAAGCGCGGCGGCAGCTGGGGCAGGAAATCTTATCTCTATGCGGTCGATGATATCTCATTTGCCGTCAAAAAGGGCGAAACGCTGGCCATTGTGGGGGAAAGCGGGTCGGGCAAGACGACGGCGGCGCTGGCTGTGGCCCGATTGGTTAAAGCGCACAGCGGCTCAGTGCACTTAGGCGATGAAGATATACTGCAAACCCAAGACGAAGACCTGCGCGCATTCCGCCAAAAAGTACAATTCATCTTCCAAGACCCCTATTCCAGCCTCAACCCCCGCCAACGGGCAGAGGCGATTGTGCGCGAGCCTTTGGACAGCCTGTCCAACAAATCGCTGGCTGAGAAAACCCAGATCGTCGAGGGCTTGTTTGAGGCGGTGGGTCTGCGGCCCGAACAACAAAGGCTCTTTCCCCACCAATTCTCCGGCGGTCAACGCCAACGTATTGGCATCGCGCGCGCTCTGGCCACCCAGCCTGAGCTGATTATCTGCGATGAACCGGTGTCCGCCTTGGATGTGGCGGTGCAGGCGCAGATATTGAATTTGCTGCGCAAACTTCAAAAAGACTTTGGCCTGACTTATTTATTTATCAGCCATGATCTTGGCGTGGTGCAGCATATGAGTGACAGCATCGCGGTGATGTATATGGGGCGGATCGTTGAACATGCAGACCGCATGAGTTTATTCACCGCGCCGCGCCATCCCTATACGCAAGCGCTGTTATCTGCCGTACCCACCGTTGACCGTGTGAAACGGGCCAGCCAAAAACGTATTTTGATCCCCGGCGACCCGCCCGATCCCGTTAATCTCCCGAAAGGTTGCCGCTTCGCAAATCGCTGCCCAATGGCGCAAGAGCTCTGCCATCAGCAGGAGCCCGAATTGCGATCCGACGACAACGGACATCGCACCGCTTGCCACTTACTGTCCTAAAACATCGCACACAGGCATGCTGCACCCGCTCGGCACCGCCACCGACTAAATTTCGTCACACATCATCATCCCCGGCGTGGTTTCAAACCCGCTGCAGTAAAGCCCACGTCTTTCGGGAAACGGATTGCTGTGCCGCGGGATGTCACACCTCAACCGCGCCTGCATCACCACCTGATCGCCCCGCATGGAATTGGGACGCAGCGTGCAACCGCTGGCCGCTTCAAAGGCCCGCGCGAACCGGGCAACCACGTAGCTCAAATCAGGTGCCCATTCGTGGGTGATACGGATCGCTTCGGCCCGGTCCCCAACCATTCGCACATCGAAAACCGATTTACCGACGATCACGCGTGTTACCGGCACGCCGGAAAATTCACGGGAAGGCGTATTGCAGGCCAAAAGCGGCAGAAGGATCCAAACAAGGCGCATAAGGCCAGATTGCCAAGGTATGGTTAACAAAGCCTTGCTTGCGCCCCCGCTCCAAGACGATAGACTAATGCAAAATGACAGGAGCCTATTATGACCGAAGATGTTGATCGTCATGCCACGAAAATGGCTAAGAAAAAAGCCGCGCGAGACAAGATCATGGCAACGAAGACAGACGAAAAAGGCTTGGTGATCGTTCATACTGGCAAGGGCAAGGGCAAATCCTCTGCGGCGTTCAACATGATTTTTCGCCATATTGCGCATAAACGCAAATGCGCCGTGGTTCAGTTTATCAAAGGCGGAATGAGCACCGGTGAACGGGATCTGATTTTAGAGCATTTCACGGACCTCTGCGCATTTCACACCATGGGCGAGGGGTTCACTTGGGAAACCCAAGACAAGACCCGTGACACAGAAATGGCGCAGGCCGCTTGGGCCAAAGCAAAAGAGCTGATCCGTGATGAGCGCAATCACATGGTGCTGTTGGATGAGATTAATATAGCTCTGCGTTATGATTATCTTGATATTCAGGAGGTCATCGCCTTTTTGCGCGACGAAAAACCTGCCATGACCCATGTGGTGCTCACCGGGCGCAATGCACATGCAGATTTGATTGAAGCGGCTGATTTGGTCACGGAGATGGAGCTGATCAAACATCCCTTCCGGTCGGGCATCAAGGCGCAAATCGGCGTTGAATTTTAGAGATAAAGTGAGAGCATGGCCATGGCCGTAAAACGATTGCTAACTGAGTTCGGCATGGGCGCCTCCCTGCGCCGACAAGATTACACACAGGCTGCAGTGCGCGGCGTCAAAAACGCGCTTTGGCACAATTCAATCAACCTGGCCGAATTATTCGGCAAGGCCAAAACGGATATGCTGATTGAGGTGGAAGTGGCGGTGCAAAACCCCTCTTCAGTGGACAAAAGCGCTGTGGCAGAGATCTTCCCCTATGGCCAAGTGCAGGTCACCGTGGTCCCTGGCGGGCTTGATGTGCCGCGGCCAGATGGCCTGCCAACCGTGATGGCAAATATCGCGATTTCTGTTTCATTAGATTTGGAGTTGGCCTCATGAGTGATCAAAGATTCATTATCGAAATGGGCATGGGCAATGACCAATATGGGCAGGATTATACCAAGGCGGCGCGCCGCGCGATTGAAGACGCGTTTCTCCATTCTGCGATTCCGATGTTCCAAGCGCTGGAGCCCACGCTTGGCCTGACCCCGCAAGACATGCGCGTTCAGGTGACCGTTGGTGTCCAAGACCCAGCGCAAGTGGACACAGCGGCGCTGGTCTCAACCCTGCCGCGCGGTCGAGCGGAGGTGCGTGCTGTTTTTGGCGGGCAAAATGTCACCAATCCCGATACCGGCAATGTCATCGTCATTGCCAGCGCCGCAATTGAGGCTTTCCTGCCCTATCAAGGTGACCGCACTTAGGGGCAGGCCCATAAGCCCCCTATAGCTGGTTGGCAATTTCCAGCAGATTTCCATCTGGGTCACGAATATAAAGCGAGACAATCGGCCCAAGTGCCCCGCTGCGCTGCACAGGCCCCTCTATCACTGTTTGCCCAGAGGCCTTGAGATATGCCAACCACGCGTCCAATGGGGTTGACGACAAAAAGCACAGATCCGCCGAGCCGGCACGCGGGTGAGCCGCATGGGGCGCAAAAGGGGTCTGTGCGGGATGCAAATTAATTTTTTGCGCACCAAAGGCCAAAGCCCAACGCCGGCTGCCATCAGCCGCCTCAAATTCAAGTGCCTGCATTCCCAAGATGTCTCGATAAAACGCGACACTTGTCACCATATCGCTCACCGTCAGGACCAAATGATCTAGGCCGGTGATCATGGGGGGATTTTTACTTGTCATTTTTACGCCTCAAGCTTGCCGCGGCTCTAAAATCCTCTGGGATCTGATCTTCACCGTCTAAAATAAGCGCAGTCATCACCTGAGCGATCTTTGGAGCCATGCCAAAGCCGATCTTAAACCCGCCATTGGCGATAAACCAATCCGAATGAACCGGATGCTGACCCAACATGGGCGCGCGCGTAAAGGCCCGCGGCCTCACGCCGGCCCAACGCTCGATCACAGGCGCGTCGCGCAACTCAGGAAACAATCGCTTGGCCTTGGCAATCAAATCATCAAGCTGGCCATCCGTTTGATCGGCGGATTTAAAATATCGCTCACTGGTCGATCCAATGGCCACCGTGCCATCCAAATGCGGCACCACATGCAGCCCTTCGGCAAACAGTTGCGCCGCGCCGGGACGCGCCAGATCCAACAGGGCAGCTTGCCCTTTGACCCCATTGCCAATCTCTTTGCCCAGGTGCTGTGACATCTCCACCAAGCCACGCCAACCCCGCGCATCCACAATCGCGCCCTGGCGCGCGCCTGCGGCTGTGATCACCCCGCCCAGCTCCACCACCGCCTGCCCCAACGCTTTTGTGGCTTGCCGGGGGTGAATATGGGCCGAAAGCGTGTCGCGGACCAGCTGCCCCGTTGCAGAAGGCGGTGCCCAAGGCCCGGCTTTGCTGGACGAGATGACCTCCCATACCGCCGCGTCGCCCCAATTGGTCTCAGCATCTGCAATGCGTGACAGCGCAAGAGCAATCAATCTTTCCTCATTGATCGGTTGAAGCCGCCCATGATTGGCATAGCCAGTCGGCAAACCCGATATGCGCTCTACCTGCGGCCAAAATTCTCGCGCAAGCAATAGGCTTTCCAGCTGGAATTGCTTTTTGGGCAACCATAGATCCGGCGTATGCGGCGCCAAAGCTCCGACCAGCCCGCCACTGGCCCCCTGCGCTATGCCAGCCGGATCAATCACCCGCACGCGCGCGCCCCGCTGCGCGGCACAATAGGCAATCGATAGGCCAAACACACCGGCCCCAAGAATCGTTACATCAGCAGTTGCCAAAATCATCGCCCTTCTGCATGGTCGTGAAAATACTTAGGGTAGACCATGCTCAATCACCAGCCCCATAGCATAGAATGGCGCGCCAACACGCCTTTCTCCACCAAATTTGATGACCCTTATTTCTCCCTCGATGATGGGGTGGCAGAAACTGAGCATGTCTTCCTCGCAGGCAATCATCTGCCCGAGCGGTATTGCGATGGATTCCACATCGCTGAATTGGGCTTTGGCACGGGTTTAAACCTCTTGGTTTCCTTGGCCGCTTGGCGACGATCGGGGCAAAGCGGTGTGTTGCACTACACCAGCTTTGAGGCCTTCCCCTTGTCACCCGAGCAAATGATAACAGCCCAGGAAGCCTTTGAGCCATTGCAAGAGCTGGCCAGAGAATTAGCGCCATTATGGGGCACCAGCATCACCCTAGCCGATCTGCGTTTTGAGCTGATTTTAGGAGACGCCCGCGACACCCTGCCTGAATGGTCAGGAAAGGCGGATGCTTGGTTTCTGGATGGGTTTTCTCCCGCTAAAAATCCAGAGCTCTGGGAAGCCAGCCTCATGGCAGAAGTGGCCGCGCATACCAAGACGGGCGGCAGCTGCGCGACCTATACGGCCGCAGGCTTTGTTCGCCGCGGATTGCAGGCGGGTGGGTTTGAGATCACCCGTTGCCCCGGCTTTGGTCGCAAGAAACACATGACGCGTGGATTTAAGCCGTGAGTGCCGGGACCAACACCCGGCTGGGCATTTTGCTCATGGTGGCAACAACCCTGGTTTTTGCACTGCAAGATGGTTTGAGCCTGCACCTCTCCTCCACCTACAACGTCTATATGGTGGTTATGGTGCGCTATTGGTTCTTTGCCGCTTTTGTCATGACCGTTTCGGCCAAGCAAGCTGGGGGATTGCGCAATGCGGCGCGCACCAAACAGCCCGCACTTCAGGCCTTTCGCGGAGTGCTCTTGGCCGCAGAAATTTGCGTTATGGTCACAGCGTTCACCCTCCTCGGCATGGTGGAAAGCCTCGCGATTTTCTCAGCTTATACGCTCATCGTTGCAGCGCTTTCGGGTCCAATTCTTGGCGAGACCGTTGGCTGGCGGAGGTGGATGGCGATTGCCGTTGGCTTTGGCGGGGTTTTGGTGATTTTGAAGCCCGGCTTCGGGGTCTTCTCCCCCTATGCGATCATCCCCTTTTGTGCGGCTTTCATGTTCGCCCTGTACAGCCTGCTCACACGCTATGTCGCCCGCCTCGACAGCACCGCAACCAGTTTCTTTTGGACGGGCGTCATGGGGTGCCTGTTGATGAGTGCCATTGGCGCTTTTCATTTTGAAAACATGAGCCCCAGCGATTGGGGCTTGATGTTCTGCCTATGCTGCACCGGAGCGGTCGGGCATTGGTTACTGATCCGCTGTTACGAGGTGGCTGAGGCCAGCGCCGTACAACCGTTCACCTATTTGCAATTGGTGTTCGGCGCCTCTATCGGCGTTTTGATTTTTGGTGAGGTTGTGCGCCCAAATGTGGCCATCGGTGCCCTTTTGGTTGTCGCAGCTGGGCTTTTCACCCTCTGGCGCGCAAAGCTGGCCAAGAGCTAAGGCCTCCCAGGCCAAAACAGCCGCTTCACCATTGAGTGCCGTTACCGGCTGACCGGGCGCAGAGAGACAGCCGGAGCGGCGAAAATAGGCGACGGGACATAGGTGCCCTTCAGTTCCTGCAAAAACTGTAAAGGCACCACTTGCCCAGCCAGGCGCGCACGATAATTGGGCAGACTTTCGGTCACGCGCATGACGTAGTTGCGAGTCTCGCTAAACGGGATTTGCTCGATCCAGTCGATCACATCCACCTCGGGCCTGCGCGGGTCTCCAAGTTTGGCCGTCCAAGCATGGGCACGGCTGGGGCCCGCATTATAGGCAGCAGCGATATGGACGGGGCTATTGCCAAATTCTTCGGTCAACTCCTCAAGATATCGAACGCCAATTTGTGCATTATAGTCGGGATCTTTGAGCATCTTGCTGCGTGAATAGCCGATGCCCAGCTTGCCCGCCATTTCCTTGGCTGTTCGGGGCATGACCTGCATCAAGCCCAGCGCGCCGACCCCTGAAATTGCGCCGGCAAAAAATTCGCTTTCCCGACGGGCAATCGCCAAAGCAAGCTCAGGCGCGATATTGTCGGGCCGCATCAATCGGGAGGTCAGCGGGTAGAAGTGCCGCTCCATCATCGTGCCATAGCGCGAGGCGCGCTTGCCCAGCATGAGCTCCAGGTAAGGATGGCCAAGCTCTTCGGCCATGCGGCCCATTTGCGCCAGCCCCTTCGGGCTTTGACTTTCGGCCAAGTGAGTCAAAAACCGCACGCCAAACCGCGAGCGATCGACCTTAATCAATAAAAGGCCAGCCTCATAGACGCTGGACTTCACAAACTCTGCCTGCCGCCACTGGGTCTCTAGGTCATTTCCAGCTAAACTGGGCTGCATTGGCAGGCCCGCCTCTTGGGCGGACAGCAATCCGTAAAACGAGGTTTGATACTCTGCCCCTCGGGCGAAGGCCTGCTGCGCCTTGTCAGCTTGGCCCATAGCCCTCAAGGCCCGAGCCTGCCAATAATGCGTGCGGCCCAATGAAATTTCGCTGCCAACAGCCGATCCATGGTTTTTGAAATGCGCCAAAGCGGTCTCAGGGCGGTTCAATTTACGCAACGCAATGAAGCCCGCCAGCCACTCTAAGGCCGCATAGTCATCGCCCGGCGCCAAATGGTGATTTGCGGCCAGCTCATAGGCTTTTGCATAGGCCCCATCCCACAGGAAATCGCGCGCAAGCGACATGCGCCGACTGGCCCATTGCTCTGGTCGCCCCAAAGCCAGAGCTGAAGAGGACCTTTGCAGCATCAGATCAATAGCGCCGTCTCTGTGCCCACGCGCCAGACGCCATTGAAACCGATCATAGGCCAAACCCGGATCAGATTTCAGGGTTTTGGGTATATTGGCCAGCAAACCTGTGACGCCATTTTCTTTCTTTTGCAGCGCAATCCGGGCCCGGGCCAAATGCGCCTGCCCAGAGTTGACGCGTCCCAGCAATCGTTCCGCGCTGGTCAACTCGCCCTGCCAGAGCAATAGATCCAAACGTGCCGCATGCAGAGCTTCTAAATGCGGCCCAAACATCTCAAGATAATCGTTCTCGAGGCTCGCCAGCATGCTAAAACTGCTCCAGCCCCATTGGGCCGCTGTAATTGCACCGGCTTTCTGCCCTGTTTTATTGAGGGCCTGCGCCAGTCTCAAAGCGCCCTTCGCGGTTTTCGGCGGCGTGTCTGAGAAAAAGGCAATTACATCAAGGGCACCGGCATCGGGCTCGATGGTGGCCTCCGAACGCTTGCGCAGATAAGGCAAACCCGGCCAATCAGGACGGCGGCGTAAAAAATCAATAGTTTCAGAGAACTGCCCTCGCCCAGCGCGCAGACGATCCCATTGGATGAGGTCAACCGCCACCTGCCCCGCCGGTGCAGCCAGGCGGAGCGCCTCGTCCCATTTGCCTTTCGCTTGCGCGGCATAGGCGGCACGCACAGAAGACAGGGCAGCCGCATCCTGTGCCGAGGCTGCGGTTGCAAAACACAAAGAGACCACGAGAAAAAGAAAAATACGCATGATGACTAGCCTGCGCTCTGGTGCAAAAACTTTCAATCGCAAATCTTGGCAAATCCGATGCGGCAAGCTAGTGTCCGCCGACGACTGCCCGGGCACTCATGCCCCTGATGAAAGGAAGCGCTATGATTACAGGATCTCTACCTGCACTTGTCACGCCGTTTGAAAACGGCAAAGTGGATGTCGATGCGCTCAAGAAGCTGGTCGATTGGCATATTGACCAAGGCAGCCATGGGTTGGTGCCCGTGGGCACAACCGGCGAAAGCCCAACCTTGACTCATGAAGAGCACGATATGGTTGTGGAAGTTGTGGTCGCGCAGGCGGCCGGACGGGTTCCCGTGATCGCCGGAGCAGGCTCCAACAATACTGCCGAAACCGTGCGCCTGGTCAAAGCGGCGAAAGAGGCAGGCGCCACCGCAGCTCTGGTGGTGACCCCCTATTACAACAAACCCACACAAGCCGGGTTGAAGGCACATTTCCTCGCCGCTGCGGACTGCGGCATAGATATAATCATCTATAATATTCCCGGCCGTTCCGCAGTGGATATGAGTGTTGAAACCATGGGCGAGCTGGCCGCTCACAAACATATCATCGGCGTCAAAGATGCCACAGGTGATCTGTCGCGCGTTCCAAAACAGCGCCTTAGCTGTGGCAAAGACTTTATCCAAGTCTCTGGCGAAGACGCAACGGCTCTGGGCTTCAACGCCCATGGCGGCATAGGTTGCATCTCGGTGACCGCCAATATGGCTCCGGCGCTTTGCGCGCAAATGCAAGCGGCCACTTTGGCTGGCGATTACGCAACCGCGCTCAAGATTACCGATAAGTTGATGCCGTTGCACCTCGCGACATTCCAAGAACCCGGTCTGGTCAGCGCCAAATACGGCCTGTCAAAATTAGGGCTGTGCACGCAAGAGGTGCGCTCACCTTTGGTCGGATTGAGCGATAGCGCCAAAGCCGCCATGGATTCTGCCCTGCGCTTCGCCGGATTGATCAACTAAGCACATTGCCCCAAGCCACGACCTGGGTTTGGGGCGTGTGATTGCGCGACACTCGGCCGGCCCATTGGCAAGCCGAGCTGCGCTACCTATATAGGCGGCATCATGGCCCAAAAGAAATCAGATCCCAACTATCGAATCATCGCTGAGTATCGCCGAGCGCGCTACGACTATGCGATTGAAAGTGATATCGAATGCGGCGTCATGCTCATGGGGTCTGAGGTGAAATCCCTGCGGGAGAAATCTGGCAACATCGCCGAAAGCTACGCGGCGGTTGAAGAGGGGGAGCTGTGGTTGGTGAACTCCTATATTGCCCCCTATGAGCAAGCGCAGACCTGGGGCCATGTGGAAAAGCGTCGCCGAAAATTACTGGTCTCCAAACGCGAGCTGTCGCGTCTTTGGAATGCCACGCAGCGCGAAGGAATGACGCTCGTGCCATTGGTGATGTATTTCAACCATGTGGGCCGGGTGAAAATCAAATTGGGCATCGCAAAGGGCAAAAAGAACCACGACAAACGCGCCACTGAGGCCAAACGCGATTGGGGCCGGCAAAAACAACGGCTCTTGAAGCAGGGCATCTAAAGCACCGCTGCTGAAAACTATAGGCCTTGCCCCTCTTGTTTTGTTACGCCGCTGCCGTTAAATCCAAAGCCATCCCAAGGGGGCGGCATGGCACAAGACGATCCTAAGACACTGGTCTCGACACAATGGCTCAAAACCAATCTGAAGCATCCCGACCTGCGCGTTCTGGATGCCAGCTGGCATTTGCCGAATGAAGACCGCAATGCATTGGCAGAATTCGACAGGGGACATATTCCTGGCGCGCGGTTTTTTGATATAGATGATATTTCCGATCACCGCTCCAACCTGCCGCATATGGTTCCACCAGTTGAGAAATTCATGTCGCGCGTGCGCGCCTTGGGCGTGGGCGATGGGCATCAAATTGTAGTTTATGATTCAAAGGGCCTGTTTTCTGCCGCCCGTGTTTGGTGGCTCTTTCGCATGATGGGTCATGACTCAATTGCTGTGCTGGATGGTGGCCTGCCGAAATGGATCGCCGAAGGCAATCGGGTGGACACTGGTGCCCCGATCATTCGCGATCGGCATATGACCATCCAACCGCGCCCACATATGGTGCGCGACGTCACGCAGGTGGCCCATGCCGCGAAATTGCGCGATCACGAGATCATTGACGCCCGCGCCGCCGCGCGGTTTCGCGGAGATGCGCCAGAACCGCGCCAAGGCCTGCGGGCCGGCCATATTCCTGGATCAAAGAATCTGCCCTTCACCCAAGTGCTGAACGGCGATCATACGATGAAAACCACTGCCGAGCTGAGCGAAGAGTTTCGCAAAGCTGGCGTTGATTTGTCCAAACCTGCGATCACAACCTGCGGTTCTGGTGTTACTGCCGCCGTATTATCGCTGGCCCTCGAACGTATCGGCAAGACCGATCATGCGCTTTATGACGGAAGTTGGACCGAATGGGGCCAGTTCCCAACCCTCAATGTCGCCACTGGAGATAGCTGATGCTCAGCAACCTAACCGCCCAACCACAAGACAAAATCTTGGCCCTCATGGCCGCTTATCGTGCCGATCCACGAGAAACCAAGATCGATCTCGGTGTTGGCGTGTATAAAGACGCCACAGGCGCAACCCCCGTCATGCGCGCGATTAAATCTGCCGAAGAGCTCTTGTGGAAAACTCAAGAGACCAAGGCCTACGTTGGCCTGGCTGGGGATCCCGCATTTTCCGCGGCCATGATAGATCTGGTGCTGGGTGGAACAGTGGCCGAAGATCGCCTCTCAGCCGTCGCCACCCCTGGGGGCACAGGGGCCGTGCGTCAGGCCCTTGAGCTGGTGAAAATCGCAGCACCGGGGGCGACGGTCTGGCTGTCCAATCCAACTTGGCCCAACCATCCTTCGATAGTCAAATATCTTGGCATGCCCCTGTCCGAATATCGCTATTTTGATGCGCAAACGGGTGATGTGGATTTTGACGCCATGCTGACAGATATCAAAGCCATTCCCGCCGGCGATATCGTCTTGCTGCACGGCTGCTGCCACAACCCAACCGGAGCGAACCTCAGCGAAGAGCAAGAAGATCAAATCATCGCGGCCCTCGCGGCCAATGGCGCAATTCCATTCGTTGACATCGCCTATCAAGGCTTTGGCGATGGCCTCGAAGGTGATGCGCGCTTCACCCGCAAAATTGCCAGCCAATTGCCCGAATGCCTGATCGCGGCCAGCTGCTCAAAGAATTTTGGTATCTACCGCGAGCGCACCGGAATTTTGATGGCAATCTCGCCAAATGCCGCCCTTAAGGCCGTTACTCAAGGCAATATGGCTTTTTTGAACCGCCAAAACTTCTCCTTTCCACCCGATCACGGCGCGCGGCTGGTTACGATGATTTTGGCCGATACCGGGCTGCGCAGCACTTGGGCCAGCGAGCTGGAGGATACCCGCCTCAACATGCTCAACCTACGTCAGCAACTGGCCGATGAACTGCGCCAGCGGACAAATTCTGACCGTTTCGATTTCATAGCAAGGCATCGCGGTATGTTCTCGCGCCTTGGGGTCTCTCCTGAAGTGGTTGAAACCATGCGCGCAGACAATGGCGTGTATATGGTCGGTGACAGCCGGATCAATATTGCCGGGCTTAACGCGCATACCGTGCCGGTCTTGGCACAGGCTTTGGCCGCAGCCCTGAAATAACAATCCTGAAATGACGCCCTTCTGGCGGGATTGCATCCGCCAGAAATCCTCTTTCAGCGCCAAAACAGCCGGCGGTGGTCAATTGCCGCCGAGCGTGTCAAACTGGTCTCAACAAATTCCTTCCAGCGCGCTACACTGCGTTCATTGAGCAAACCGAACAGGCATATGGCAAAGAAACATTCAGGGCCAGGCAAGCCTCTTGTCGCAGATCGCAGAGGACCGCAGCCCGCACGCAAACCAAAACAAAAGCAGAGGCAAGCGCCGCAAAAGCCCCCTGCGAAGGGATGGTTTGGACGGCTCCGAGCTCTGCTCTGGCCTGTCTTTTTGCTGCCGTTTCGCATGCTTTGGGCGCTCACCTGGCGGCTTGGGCTGGTGGTGTGTTTGCTGATCAGCCTCGGCGTGGCCTATTTCGCATCGACCCTGCCCGAGGCCTCTGAGATGATCGACGGGCGCGCAGCCGGGTCGGTGACCCTTATGGACCAAAAGGGCACAGTCTTCGCCTGGCGCGGCGATCAATTTGGCGGCATGATCACCGCCCAAACGATCTCACCATTTTTGAAAGCCGCCGTCGTGGCCACGGAAGATCGGCGTTTTTATCGCCATTTTGGCATCAGCCCGCGTGGCATGGCCTCTGCCATTCGGATCAACTTGAGTGAAGGGCGCGGTCCCTTATCCGGTCATGGCGGCTCAACCATCACGCAGCAAACTGCGAAGCTAGTTTGCTTGGGCAATTCCTTTGACACAGAGAAGTGGCCCTCGGAACGCGCCTATGAGCGGCAATGCCGCCAAAGCACGCTCTGGCGTAAGATCAAAGAGGCAAGCTTCGCGCTTGCAATGGAGCTGCGCTACTCGAAAGATGAGATCCTCACGATCTACCTCAATCGTGTCTCTTTGGGCGCGGGGGCGCGTGGCTTTGAGGCCGCAGCTCAAAGGTATTTTGGAAAATCTGCCAATCAGGTGAATGCCTCAGAGGCCGCCATGTTGGCCGGGTTGCTCAAAGCCCCGTCCCGGCTGGCACCGACCCATAACCTGAAAGGAGCCCAAGCGCGCGCAGAGCTGGTCCTTGGCCTCATGCTGCGGGAAAATTATCTCTCATCTGCCGAGGCCCGTTTCGCTAGTGCCAATCCCGCAACCCTAAGCCCTGCGGCTACTGCCCGCGCGGGGGGGTATTTTGCCGATTGGATCATGACGACAGGTCCAAGATATTTCACCCGCAACACAACTGAAGATGTGCTGATCCAAACCACCTTGGATCAATCCATTCAAACCGCCACAGAGCAGGCCGTGCGCCGGGTGTTCGAGGATAAAATCTCAAAGACCTCCACAGCGGAAGTGGCTGTTGTGGTGATGAACAAAGAGGGCGCCGTGCGGGCCATGATCGGCGGGCGCGACACGCGCGCGACCGGGGCATTCAACCGTGCCACCCAAGCTCGGCGACAAACTGGATCGGCCTTTAAACCCTTCGTCTATGCCGCCGCGCTCGAGCTTGGGCATACGCCTTTCGACCGTGTCCGCGATGAGCCGATTACGATCAATATCCCCGGATCCGGCGCCTGGAGCCCGTCCAACTATAGCAAAACCTTCGCGGGAGAGGTGAGCTATACCCAGGCCCTGGCAGAATCGCTCAATATTCCCGCTGTGAAAATTTCCGAACATATTGGCCGCGATACGGTTCAGAAAATTGCTTGGGATTTTGGCCTACAAGACGCGCTGGCCGATGGCCCCGCTCTTGCCCTCGGCACAACCGAAAGCACCTTGATCGCCATGACGGGAGCCTATGCGGGCATCCTCAACGGCGGCACATCCGTTCAACCCTATGGTATCACCTCGCTGCGGCTCTTGGGAGAAAGTGAACCGCTGGCGGGCCGCACGGGTGGCATTGGCGAACGCGTCATTCGCAGCCAAACTGCCCAAGAGCTTACCTATATGATGCATGAGGTAATCCAATCAGGCACAGGACAGCGCGCCCAGATTGATGGCATTGAAATTGCGGGAAAAACCGGCACCACCCAAGCGGCGCGCGATGCCTGGTTTATTGGCTTCACCTCTGATTTCGTCATCGGCGTTTGGATGGGTTATGATGACAACCGGCCGCTCAGGGGCGTCACCGGCGGCAGTATTCCGGCAGATATTTGGCGCGAAACCATGCTGGCCATAACAGAGCAAGCCAAACCTGGCCCCCTGCCCATGTTGCGCGACCGCATCCCCGATGCCGCTGGCCGCTCACCGATCGACGGCGCGCAAGAAAAACCCGAAACAAAATCCCTCACACAAATTCTATTCGGACTTTTCTCAAGACAAAATTAGCGCCCATGGGCCCGCGGGCCCTTTAGCCTAGGTCCGCCAAATCCCGAGTTAATGTGGCGATATTGCCCTTACGCGCATCCAGCAGAGCCCCGATCTCCACACGTTCTGAGGACAACAGGCTGATGCCTTCAATAATGATATCAAAAAATAGATTCTGTCCCGACCGATCAGATACCCGGAAGGACACATCAAAGGGCGCAGAACCACGCAACTCGGTCACGGCCATCACTTCAAAGAATTTGCCGCGATCATTGGTTCCTGTCACTATGATTTTACCGCCCACGAATTCATGAAACCGCTTGCCGTATTTTCGGGCGATATATCCGCGGAACGCCGCAACATAGGCCTCCAATTCCGCAGGTTCGGCCGAACGGGCCGCAGGTCCGAGCGCTGCGCGAGCAATGATGTTCACATCGGCATAATCGGCGAAAATACGTTCAAATCGGCCGATCAACTTCGTTTCAGACATGCCCGAATCGATCGCCGCGTTGATCTCCCCCACCAGTCGGTCGATCAACTGGGTCGCTACACGCTTGTCCAAAGCAAAGACAGGGCCCGCCAGGGCGCAGGAGACAAGTCCTGTCAAAATGGTACGACGGGCAAGATTTGTTTTATTCAAATTCGGCATAGGGGTCGATATAATCATCGTTGGCAATTTCTCTCAATTCAAAACGGCGACTTTGGAGATAAACAAGCCGCGATTGGGCGTAACTATCGGCGCTACCATAGAGAACTTCGTCAATCTGGGCACCATAAATTTGTCTTGTTTGTAACAGCGCACCCACTGTTGAGGCGCTGCGATACTCTGATACTGGCGGTTTCAAAATTTGACCGGCCGGATCCAAAAAGAGCATATCGACAAAGCGCGCCAAACCGTCACGCATGTTTGACGGGCCGAATAATGGCAATTCCAGATAAGCGCCCTCAGCCACACCCCAGCCCTGTAACGTCTCACCGAAATCAGTGCTTTTTTCCACAAGCCCAATTTTTTGGGAGGGATCGAACAGGCCCGCCAAACCGACGGTGCTGTTGAGTGCAAATCTTGCGGTATTGCGCGCCGCAGACGATAAATCCAGTTGCAATACGTTATTAACAACCTTGCCCGGCAAGCTGAGGTTGCGCGCGAAATTTGACACGCTGTCTTCCACCGGATCGGGAACGACATCGGTATATGTTTTGGAGAGCGGCGATAAAATATTGCGGTCCAAGCCTTTGTTGAAAGCATGGGAGCTACGATTCAGGCGCTCAAATGGATCATCCGCCACGGCACCTTGACGGGGACTACAAGCAGAAACAACCATCACGAGAGATGCGACCGCAAAAATTGGCAACCGTTTGATCATGGACTCACCTTTAGTTAGGACTTCTTAATAGTTTCTCGCGCTCTATTGGGCAAACGTTAAGCATGCGACCCCTATAAGTTGTGGCAAACCGGTTACAGCCGATCTTGCCGCTTCTGTTCAGGGTGTAGAGCATGGAAAACAAATATCAATATGAGAGAAGTGACTTGGCACAAGTTCGGGCCGGTTTACTGCATCTTTTTGGGGTCGTGGGCATCTTTAGCGTTTTGGTCAATCTCTTACTGCTGACCGGCCCGCTTTATATGCTGCACATCTATGATCGTGTTCTACCCTCTGGCACTCAGCAAACTCTCGTGGCCTTGTCACTCATGGCCCTGCTTGCTTACACCGTCATGGGCGTTTTAGACCATGCGCGGGCCCGCATCACCGCCCGCATAGCCGCACGATTTTTGACGCAGTTGGATCAGCGCGTTTTTTCGCTCGCCATGCAGAGCGCAGAATCGGGCAAGCGCAAAGAACCGCAAGCCGCACTAAAAGATCTTTCATCTATTGAAAACTTCATTGCCTCACCTGCCCTGCTTGCACTGTTCGATCTGCCCTGGGTCCCGATATTTTTTGCCGGCATATACCTGTTTCATCCAGTGTTGGGTGCCATGAGCCTCCTCAGCGGAATAGCCCTGATTGGCCTGTCCCTGGCAAATCAATGGGCCAGTCAATCGGCCTTTGCCGCCGCGATGCGCAGCTCAGAGGAGCTTGAGCTTCAAACGCAGCAGTATTTGAACCGCGCCATGCTCATTCGTGCCCTGGGGATGCAGAGCACCACGCTCACCCAACAGCATCAGCTGCAACTTGCCACTCAGGTCGCGCAACTTCATGCCAGCGATATGACTGGACTATTTACGACCATTATCAAAACACTCCGCATGGCCTTGCAATCGGCCATGCTCGGACTGGGCGCTTGGCTGGTCTTGCAAGAGCAGTTGAGCGCTGGTGGCATGATCGCTACATCCATTCTCTTTGGCCGGCTCCTCAGCCCGCTCGAGATATTGATCGCCTCTTGGGCCGTGCCGCAGCGGGCGCTTCTGGGGTGGGCGCGTTTGCGCGGCCAGCTCAGCCAGATACCTGCCCGCCACGCACCTTTGGCTTTGCCCCGCCCTGCGGCACAGCTCAGCATGCATAAAGCCACCATCGTGCCGCCAGGTGGGACAGTTGCCACCTTAAAACTGGCATCCTTCTCCCTTCAAGCCGGCAGTGCTTGCGGCATCATTGGCGCCGCAGGATCAGGAAAATCCACCCTGGCTTTGGCGGCCATGGGTGTGCTGCCGCTCGCCGATGGCACTGTGCAATTAGGAGGGACCGCCCTCACCGCCTATGACCCAGATAACCTGGGACAATACATCGGATATCTGCCGCAAAAAATGCAGCTATTGCCAGGCACCGTGGCCGAAAATATCACCAGATATCAGCCAGGCGCGCAGCAAGACCTGCTCTTCGCAGCGGCCCGCAATGCTGGTGCCTTTGAAATGATAACTCAATTGCCACAGGGGTTTGACACAGATGTGCGCCAGCTTTCCGGCGGGCAGGCACAGCGCATTGGTTTGGCGCGTGCGCTTTTCGGCGATCCGGTGCTTTTGGTTTTGGACGAGCCCAACTCCAATTTAGACAATGAGGGCGTCGCAGCGCTCAACGCCGCGGTGTGGCGCTTCAAACGCAAAGGCAATACGGTGCTGATCATCGCCCACCGCCCTGCGGCCATTCAAGAATGCGACACCCTCATGGTGATCGAAAACGGCCAGATCACGGCCTTTGGCCCCAAAGAAGACATCTTGCGAAAGATGGTGAAAAATCATGCGGATATTTCCGCCCTATCGGCTCGAGGGCATGCGTCCTATGGCGTTTAGTGTTACAAAATATGTCGCTATAGGAGGCCTATGCACCATAGGCTTTTTAGGTGGGTTCGCGCTTTGGTCTGTCTCTGTCACCCTGTCGGGAGCCGTGATTGCTTGGGGGCACGTCACCCTCATGGGTCACAACCACGCGGTCCAGCACCCAACAGGCGGTCAGGTGGCCAATCTATGGGTAAAAGACGGTGACAGTGTGCAAATGGGCGCGCCTTTGCTGCGGCTGGATGGCCATGCGCAAAATGTTCAACTGGATCTCACAGAGGGGCAGTTGTTCGAAATTATGGCGCGGCGCGCACGTTTGGAGGCTGAACGTGATGATCGCTTGTTCATCGAATTCGATCGGGTGTTACAGACCAAAGCCGCCGAGAATCCAGATGTCGGGCATATGCTGCACGGGCAAGTGCAGCTCTTTGAAACGCATCTCGCCTATCGCCGTCAGACCGAAAAAAAACGGCGGAACCAGATAGAGCAGATCACCTTGCAAATTGAGGGTCTCAGCGCCCAAGCGCAAGCTGCAAAGCGGCAGCTTGCGCTGCTGGGCGAAGAGCTGGACACCCAACTGTCTTTGCGCGCCAAAGGGCTTGCAGACCGCGCGCAGCTCTCTGAGCTTCAACACCAAGAGGCTGCTCTGCTCGGGCGGATCGCACAACTGAGCGCCAAGCAAGCCGAAGCCCAAACGCAGCTTCACGAAATTGAAATCGACAAGCTGCGCGAAGCCGCTGCCGATCACAAGGCGGCCATCACAGCCCTGCGCGACCTGCACCCTCAAGAGCTCCGACTGCGCGCAGATCGCAAGCGACTGAAGCAAGAGCTAAAGGGCCTCACCCTTACCGCTCCCATCAGCGGGTTTGTCCATGGGTTGAGCATTTCCGGCGCACAAGCGGTCGTACAACCGGCCAAGCCGATCTTACATCTTGTGCCCAATGATCAGCCATATGTGATCACTGCCAAAATCGCGCCCGAGGAGATCACTCATCTTTTTGTGGGCCAAGCCAGTACCATTAAACTCCTGCTCAAAGGCGCGGGGCAAGAATTACAAGGCCGGCTCCATAGGATTTCGGCAGATACCTTTCAAGGCCGGCCAGACAGCCCACCCTATTATGTAGTTGAAATTGCATTAAATTCGCCAGAAAGTGCCACCCCCAATGGAAAGGCACCACGGTTACGCCCAGGCATGCCGGCACAGGTGTTTATCCGCAAAAACAACCGCCGCCCTGTGGACTATCTACTTGAACCAATCCGCAGCTATTTCGCTCAAGCACTGCGGGAATATTAATTTTCGCTTTTCTCACCGCATGTTTCCGCCTATCGCTGTGGGCAAATAGCCCAAAGGAGAGACGCTATGACTGGAAAATTTGAAACCCGCCTGGCAGAATTGGGCGTGACCCTAGCCGATGCCCCGGCACCTGCGGCCAATTATGTGCCCTTTGTACAGGTGGGGGATTTGGTCTTTGTTTCTGGCCAGATTAGTCAAGATGCCAATGGCTTCATCACCGGCAAACTTGGAGATAATATGAGCACTGAAGCAGGCGCTGTTGCCGCACGCACCTGCGCAATTTCTCTTTTGGCGCAGGTCAAAGCCGCCTGTGGCGGGGATCTCGACCGGCTGGTACGCGTGGTCAAACTTTCCGGGTTCGTAAACTCCACACAAGATTACACAGAGCAGCCAAAAGTCATCAACGGCGCATCTGATTTCTTGGTCGAAGCCCTAGGCGATGCTGGCCGGCACGCCCGCGCAGCGGTCTCCGCTCCCTCTTTGCCTTTGGGTGTTGCGGTTGAGATTGAAGGTATTTTTCAAATCGCATGACAGCCCTTCCCGCTTGTTTTTTGACCCGCCCTATTGCCCATCGCGGCCTACATGACGCATCTGACGGGCGGCCGGAAAATTCTGCGGCGGCATTCCGCGCAGCCATAGCCGCGGGATACGCGATTGAGCTGGACGTACAAATGAGCCTCGACGGGGCGGCGATGGTGTTTCACGACTATCACCTTGGCCGCCTCACCGGTCAAAACGGACCCGTTGCGCAACGATCCGCATCAGAGCTGTCGCGCATCCAACTCAGCGGCAGCCAAGACACGATCCCAGATCTCGAACAGGCCTTGGGCTTAATCGCGGGTCAGGTCCCGCTCTTGATTGAAATCAAAGACCAAGACGGCAATATGGGACAGGCCGTCGGGGCGCTTGAAGCGGCAGTGGCGCAGGCGCTGCGTTCTTATCGCGGCCCGGTGGCCGTCATGTCGTTCAATCCCTATTCTGTTTGCGCATTCGGTGAAAGACGCTCAGATATCCCGCTCGGATTGGTCACCGATCGCTTTGAGTCAGAAGATTGGCCAACACTCAGCGCCGAGCGGCGTGAACATTTGGCTCAGATTTTAGATTTTGGCCCCTCAGGCGCGGCATTTATCTCTCACAATCAAGCACAGTTGGAGGATCTCCCTGTCACCGCTCTCAAAGCACAAGAGGTTCCTGTGCTGTGTTGGACCGTCCGGTCGCAGGATGAAGAGCACCGCGCACGCCGCATCGCAGACAATATCACTTTTGAAGGATATCTGCCTTGACCTTTCGCCCACATGACGCATCTTGAGATCAAACAGTAAATCGAGACGCCCGTGAGCCAAGAGACGCAAATTGAGATCAATGTGCTCACCAGCCTCTCTCAAATATCTGAGATTGAGTGGGATCGCTGTGCCTGCCCGGAAGCCGTGGATCAGCCCCCAATTGATCCCTTCACCACATATCGCTTCTTGAAAGCGTTGGAAGATAGCGGATCGGTGGGCCCAGGCACCGGTTGGACACCGCATTACCTGCAAGCAAAACGCGGCGACGAGACGATCGGCGTGGCGCCGCTTTATGGCAAAACTCACAGTCAGGGCGAATATATTTTCGACCATAATTTCGCACAGGCCTTTCAAAATTCCGGCGGGCGCTACTATCCAAAATTACAGATCGCCGTGCCCCATACCCCCGCGACGGGACGCAGGCTGCTGGTGCGCCCCGCGCATCAGGCGGTGGCGCAATCTGCCCTGGTGCAAGCCGCAGTACAGCTGGCGGCGGAAAATGAGCTCTCCTCGTTACATGTCACGTTTTGCACCGAGCAAGAGGCCGAGGCCGGTGCGCAGATGGGGCTGATGCCGCGCCGTTCACAGCAGTTTCACTGGATCAATAACAGCTACAAGAATTTTGACGATTTTCTAGCCGACCTCAGCAGTCGGAAGCGCAAAAACATTCGCAAAGAGCGCGCGCAAGCACAGAATTTTGGCGGGCAAATCGAGGTGCTCACAGGCGATGAGATCGAACCACACCATTGGGATGCCTTTTGGGTTTTTTATCAGGACACGGGCGCGCGCAAATGGGGGACACCCTATCTTACACGACAGTTTTTTGAGCAAGCGCAGGCGCATCTGCGCCGCGATATGCTGTTGGTGCTGGCCAAACGCGATGGGTGCTATATCGCAGGCGCTCTGAATTTTATTGGCCAAGACACTCTGTTTGGCCGCTATTGGGGCTGCACCGAAGAGTTTCCCTGCCTGCATTTTGAGCTGTGCTATTATCAAGCGATAGAGTTTGCCATCGCGCGGGGATTGCAGCGGGTTGAAGCCGGCGCCCAGGGTGCACATAAATTGGCCCGAGGCTATCTGCCCGTAGCGACCCATTCTTTGCACTGGTTTGGCGATGCCGGGTTTTCCCAGGCCGTTGCCCGCTACCTCGAAGCAGAACGGGACGCGGTGGATGATGAAATCAATGTGCTCACAAGCTATGGACCGTTCAAAACCGTAACCCTGGAGGAACAACAATGACCCAAGCCCTCAATGACCGCAGCGCTCTGACCGCCCTCTTCGCCTCTGGCTGGGAGATGGTGGAAGGACGCGATGCGCTGCGCAAAAATTTTAAGTTCAAATCTTTCCGCTCTGCCTGGGGGTGGATGAGTGAAATGGCCCTTTGGGCCGAAAAATTGGACCACCATCCCGAATGGTCCAATACCTACAATCGCGTCACGGTCATTTTGACCACCCATGATTGCGACGGCCTGTCCGAATTGGACATCAAACTGGCCCAGCAAATGGATGCCGCGGCCAGTTGATTTTGCAGCTTATGTGTTGATCTAGCCAAGGCTTTCCAGCAAGGTCTCGCCGCTGGAAATATCGCAGGTACCGCCTTGGGTTTCGCGGTTGAGCTGGGTCACGACACCATCTTCCACGATCATCGCATAGCGCGACGAGCGCCCGTAAAACCCGAGCACTTCCACGTCGAAATTCATGCCAATGGCCGTGGTAAACTCGCTGGCCGGATCTGCCCACATGCTCAAACCCGCAGCCGTGGCCCCGGTGGCCTCGCCCCATTGACGCATGATATGCACGTCATTGACTGACACACAGATAATCTCTTCAATTCCCTGTTCGGCGAAAGCATCTCTGGTTCGAATAAAAGATGGGACATGTGCCGATGAGCAGGTCGGTGTGAAGGCACCCGGCAGACCAAACAAGACGATTTTTCGACCTGCCGTCAATGCCTCAATGGTCATCTCTTCGGGCCCATTGTCTCCCATCCGCCGCAGCACTGCATCGGGCAACTTGTCACCTTGCGATATTGCCATATTGGTATTCCTTCGTTGGTTGAATAACGTGAGCCCTTAGTTATAGATTAGTTAAAACAACTTACCAGAGGTCGCGCGCAATGTCGGGAATTGTTATTATCGGAGCAGGCCAAGCCGGATCCTCTCTCGCCATTAAATTACGGGCTTTGGGCTATCAAGGCACGGTGACTTTGATCGGCGAAGAACCCTATGCACCCTATCAGCGCCCCCCCCTGTCGAAAACCTATCTGTTGGGGGAAATGGCTCTGGAGCGCCTCTATTTACGACCCGAAGAGGTTTACCGTGATCAAAACATCGAATTGCGCCTCGGCACGCAGGTCACCGCCATTGATCCGGTCGCACAGGTCATTTCCCTCGGCGCAGAGACGTTGAGCTATGATCAGCTGGCTCTGACCACCGGCTCAACCCCGCGCCTGTTGCCCGAGGCGATTGGCGGCAGATTAAAGAATGTCTTTGCGGTGCGCGGGCTGGCAGATGTCGATGCGATGCGTCCAGCCTTTGAAGGCGGCGGCCATGTGTTGATCATCGGCGGAGGATATATTGGCCTTGAGGCCGCGGCAGTGGCGGCAAAACGCGGGCTGAAGGTCACATTGGTGGAAATGGCAGACCGCATTTTGCAGCGGGTGGCCTGCGCGGAAACCTCAGATTATTTTCGCGCGCTGCACCAAAGCCATGGGGTGACACTTCTGGAAGGTGTCGGGTTAAGCAGTTTAACCGGCACAGAGCATGTCACCGGCGCGATCCTGAGCAATGGCGCGACCCTCGATATTGACTTTGCCCTCGTTGGCGTTGGCATCCAACCCAATACCCAGCTGGCCGATGCGGCGGGGCTGACGCTGAATAACGGAATTGAAACCAATGCGTTGGGTCAAACATCTCAGTCCATAATTTGGGCCGCAGGCGATTGCGCGAGTTTTCCCTACCAAGGCCAGCGCATTCGTCTGGAAAGCGTGCCCAACGCCATTGATCAAGCCGAGGTGGTGGCGGCAAATATGCTCGGTGCGCAAAAAGCATATCATGCCACCCCGTGGTTTTGGTCCGCTCAATATGACGTAAAATTGCAAATCGCTGGGCTAAATCAGGGATTTGAAAATGTTGTCACACGCATAGGAGAGGCGGGGCGCTCGCATTGGTATTACAAGGCCGGGCAGGTATTGGCGGTCGATGCGATGAATGATCCGCGCGCCTATATGGTGGCCAAACGCCTGATTGAGGCGGGCAAGACCGCGGATCCCGCCCTTGTGGCAGATCCCGGCAGTGACCTTAAAGCTCTGCTGCGCGGATGAGGATTATCGCCGGTCAAAACCGCGGTTTGCGCTTGGCTGAGATTGGCCAGGGGGATCACGCGGCCCATCTGCGTCCGACCACCGACCGGGTGCGTGAGACACTGTTCAATATATTGCGCAATTGGGTCGACTTCCAAGATCTCAAAGTCCTGGATCTCTTTGCCGGCACCGGCGCGCTCGGCCTCGAGGCCTTATCGCGCGGCGCGCAGCATGTCACCTTTGTCGAGAACGGCCGTGTCGGGCAAAAACTGATCGGCGATAATATCGCACGGATGCGGGCCCAAGACCGCTGTAAGCTCATTGCCCAAGACGCAACAAAAATGCCACCCGGAGCACCTTGCGATTTGGTGTTTTTGGATCCTCCCTATGGCAAATCCCTCGGGCATCAGGCGTTGCGCAGCGCTTGGGCGCAGGGCTGGATCGCAGCCGAGGCCTGGATCGTATTTGAAGAGGCCAGCGCTATGACGCCCGAAGGGTTTGTCCTGCGCGACAGTCGAAAATTTGGGGGCACGACGATGACATTTCTACAGCCCATCTAAGAGGCCGCCGCAAGTGAGCCAGGCGAGGGCTAGGGCTTGCCCTTCGTATCAGGTCAAATTTCTCTTCGGGATTGACTTCCAGCCCATCTGCGCCTAGCTGCCTCGCTGTCCGGTTGGCAATTATGACTGCATCCGCAGCACTTTGACCTGACCGACCCTAGGGGCTGTCCCTAGGGGTGCGTGTTACAGTCAAAGGGCAATCCCGCCCAAATGATCGAAGTGATCCGCTACAGCTGTGCCATTTGGCGCAAGGGATAAATTATGACGTTTGAAGAACTGGGCCTGATGCCCCGCCTTGTGGAACAACTCAAAGAGCAAGGTATTGTGGATCCAACTCCGATTCAAATCCAAGCCATTCCCCATGCCCTCGCGGGGCGCGACGTGATGGGGCTGGCCCAAACCGGGACCGGCAAAACCGCCGCCTTTGGATTGCCAATCATGAACCATCTGTTGAAAGTTGGTAAAAAACCAGCGCCAAAAACCGTGCGCGGTTTGATCTTGGCCCCCACGCGGGAATTGGCCGGGCAAATCAAAGACAATCTCACCGCCTATTCGCAAGGAACGCATATCAAGGTCGGCTTGGTTGTCGGCGGCATGTCGATCAGCGCCCAGGTCAACCGTCTGGCCCGTGGTACTGATTTGCTGATTGCCACCCCCGGCCGCCTGATCGACCTAATCGAGCGCAAGGCCGTCGATCTGTCAGAGACTCAATTTTTGATCTTGGATGAGGCCGATCAAATGTTGGATCTCGGGTTCATCCATGCGCTGCGCCAAATTGCGCCTTTGCTGGCCGCAGAGCGCCAAACCATGTTGTTCTCGGCCACCATGCCGAAACATATGAACGAACTGGCTGCAACCTATCTGAAAAACCCTGAGCGCGTGGCGGTCTCCCGCCCCGGAGAGGTGGCTGACAAAATCACCCAAGAGGTGCATTTCGTGGCAGGGGCTGCCAAGACCGATTTTTTGATTGAGAAACTTGCGGAACACCGCGAGGATGCGGCCATCGTCTTTGCCCGAACCAAACACGGCTCTGAGCGTCTGATGAAGACATTGAGCAAAGCCGGCTATGCCACCGACTCGGTGCATGGCAACAAATCCCAAGGCCAAAGACAACGCGCCATTGATGCCCTAAGGAGCGGGGCCATCAAAGTGTTGGTCGCCACCGATGTTGCAGCCCGGGGTCTCGATATTCCTGATGTGCGTTTCGTTTACAATTATGACCTGCCCAATGTGCCTGAAAACTATGTGCACCGCATTGGCCGGACCGCGCGGGCCGGCCGCGATGGCAGGGCGATTGCCTTTGTGGCGCCCGATGAGATGGGCGAATTGAAGGATGTTGAAAAGGTTTTGAAAATGGAAATTCCAATTGCCTCCGGTCGGCGTTGGGATCTTGTGCCCGGCGTGGACACGCGCAAACCAAAGCGGAAACAGCCCAGCGGTCGCGGTGGTGGTGGTGGCGGCGGTGCTGGTGGCCGCCGGCATGACGATCACCGGGGCAAGGGGCAGCCGCGCGGCGGTCGCGGCACTGCCCCAAAAGCCCCTTCAGCACGCAATGAGGCCAAGCCAGCCCTCGAAGGACGCTGGGATCCTACCAACGACGGTCCAGCCCTAGAGGCACCAAAGCCGAAAGGTCGCAAATCCAAAGCGCAGTCGTCGGATCACGCACAGGGTCCAGTTGGCAATGGCGCTCGGCCACAGCGCGGCCCCGCTGGCGGCAAGTTTTCCGGCAAGCCAAAGGGGCGCGGCGGCAAACCAAAGGGCAAGCCCAACATGGGTGGCAACGCAAAACCAAGACGCCCAAAGGCCTAGGGCTCTGGTCTCGCGCGCATCTGATCTACATGGGGGATATCCCTCATGTAGACCTAACTATAGGTTGGATGAAACAGACCCTTTGGCGACAGTGTAAAAATCTCTACGCCCGTCTCTGTCACGCCCACTGAATGCTCAAATTGTGCAGATAGTGATCTGTCACGGGTCACTGCGGTCCAATCATCAGCCAGAACCTTGGTTTCGGGCCGCCCGAGATTCACCATGGGCTCTATTGTAAAGAACATGCCCTCTTCCAAAACAGGACCTGTGCCAGCACGCCCATAATGCAATACATTGGGTGGCGCATGAAACACCTGCCCCAAGCCGTGACCGCAGAAGTCTTTGACCACGCTCATGCGATGGGCTTCCACATAGGTTTGAATGGCATGACCGATATCGCCAAACGTATTGCCGGGTTTGACCGCCTCGATCCCTTTGAACAAGGAGTCATGGGTCACTTGGATCAAACGTTCGGATTTGCGCGGCAGTGTCCCGGCCACATACATCCGGCTGGTATCGCCAAACCAACCATCGACGATGACGGTCACATCGATATTCAAAATGTCGCCATCTTTGATGCGCTTGTCTCCGGGAATACCGTGGCAGACCACATGATTGACCGAAATACAGCTGGCGTGCAGATAGCCTTTATAGCCAATCGTGGCAGAGATCGCCCCATGTGCCGACACCATATCGGTGATCACCCGGTCAATCTCTCCCGTGGTTTGCCCAACGGTGATATACGGAATGATGTCATCCAAAATGGTCGCAGCGACACGCCCAGCCTCTTTCATACCAGCAAAATCACTGGGCTCATAAATTCGGATACCATCTTTGGTCAGTCGTCCACGGGCTGAGGTCACGTGAATGCTCCTAAATCAAATCTAAGCCCTGTATAGGCCAAGGCCGCGCGCGCAGCCAGAGCATGACAGGAAAAATTCACCCCTGCTCTAGGTTGGGCAAATCAAGCGGGAGCGCCCGCGCGAGGGTGATCTGCTCACAGCTCACCGCACAGCTGTAACACAGCATTTCAACCCCGCGCTGTAGGGCACGTTTGCAGGCTTCTGCATAGGCAGGATCTAAATCTGCCGCCAAGCGAAACCGCGCGCAACCAGTATGCTGGACACAATAAATCAAAACGGCGCGGTGACCCGCCTCCGCCATATCTCCCAAAACACCCAAATGTTTCAGCCCGCGCGCCGTTACCGTGTCGGGAAACTCGGCCCAATCGCCGCTGCGCCAGAGATGCACATTCTTCACCTCAACATAGGCCTCCGGCAAAGCTGAAGCGCTCAATAGGAAATCTACCCGCGAGTTTGCCCCATATTTCTGCTCGGGCCGGATGGTGTCATAATCGGCAAGCTCCGCAATTTTTTGCGCGCGCAAGGCCTCATGAATGATTTTATTCGGCAAGCTGGTGTCTATTCCAACCCATGCGCCGCTCTCCAGCTGCGCCACGCGCCAGCCAAACTTGAGCTTTTTCTTGGGATCATCATTGGGTTCAAGCCAGACACGCAGACCCGGTTCCTTAAGACCAATCATGGCACCAGGATTGGCACAATGAGCGGTCACCTGCCGACCATCATCAAGAATTACATCTGCCAAAAAGCGTTTATATCGTTTGATCAGCCGACCAGGCACAAGGGGGGTTTGAAAGCGCATAGAGCAGGCCTATACCTAACAAATATTCGAACGCAAGGATGCCCAATGCCAAATCCAACAGCCGCGATGCTCGTCATTGGCGATGAAATCTTGTCGGGACGGACCCGGGATGCCAATATGTATCACCTGGCCGGCCAACTGACCGAACACGGCATTGATCTCAAAGAAGTGCGTGTGGTCAGCGATGATGCTGAGGCAATCGTCCGTGCAACGCGCGCACTCAGCGCCGCCTATACCCATGTGTTCTCCAGCGGCGGCATTGGCCCCACGCATGATGACATCACCGCCGATTCCATCGCGGCGGCTTTCGGCGTCTCAATAGGCGTGCGCGCCGATGCCCGAGATATTTTACAAGCCCATTATGACGCCAATGGCCAAGTGCTCAATGACGCCCGTCTGCGCATGGCACGTATCCCAAAGGGCGCGCGCCTGATCGACAATCCGGTGAGCAAAGCGCCCGGGTTTACTTTGCAAAATGTGCATGTCATGGCCGGTGTCCCCTCGGTTTTTCAGGCCATGCTCGCCAGCATTCTTCCCAGCCTCACCGGAGGCAAGCCACTGCTGAGTGTGACCTATCGGGTGGATCGCGGCGAGGGGGATATCGCCGCACCGCTTGGCGTTTTGGCGGATGCCTTCCCAGAGCTGTCAATCGGCTGTTATCCATTCCAAAAAGACGGGCTTTTCGGCGCGAATATCGTCATGCGCAGCACAGATGACAGCCAGCTGCAAAAAGCACTGGCGGCTTTGAAAGTTGAATTTCCACAATGACCCTGCCCTCTGTTCAGCGATTGTATCAAGCCATCAACACAACGTGGCCGGCTCGCACGACCCGCCAAGAAGCAGGCTGGGAAATTCGCGATGGCGCTGGTGGTGGAAAACGTGTGTCAGCTGTCACATCGGCCCAAACAGAGCTGCCCGATATTGATTGGGTCGAAGCTAGGCTCTCAGAACAGGGGCAAGAGCATCTGTTTATGATCCGCGACGGCGATGAAATTCTTGACGCGGCACTCGCCGCACGCGGCTATGAGATCATCGATCCGGTGACCCTATATCTATGTGAGACCGCGCCTTTGCGGCCCGCCTCCCTTCCCAGGGCGCAAAGCTATTGCATTTGGGAGCCCTTGCACATCATGCGTGAGATTTGGGCCGCGGGCGGCATTCGAGACAGGCGCATCGCTCTGATGCACCGGGTGCAGAGCCCGAAAACCGCCCTGCTCGCCCGCAGTGGAGACTCGCCGGCCGGAGTAGGTTTCCTCGCGCTTGATGGGGAAATTGCCATGCTGCATGCGGTTGAGGTCCTGCCAGAATTCCGCCGCACGGGCGTGGCGAAAAAGCTAATGGCACAGGCGGCAAAATGGGCCGAAGGTCACGGCGCAAAATATATGGCCCTGATGACGACCCGCGACAATCAGGCCGCCAATCGTCTTTATAGCTCTTTGGGCATGCGTCCCGTGGGGCGTTATCACTACCGTATAAAGGACACCACATGACTGATTCCCCCACCGCTTTGAACCTTCCCATGGTCTCGCCTTTACCTGAGGCGACACAAAAATATTTTGATATTTGCCAAGAAAAACTTGGTATGGTTCCGAATGTGCTGCAGGCCTATGCTTTTGACATTGATAAATTAAATGCGTTCACCACGCTTTATAACGATGTCATGCTGGCAGACAGCGGCCTGTCGAAACTCGAGCGAGAGATGATCGCTGTCGTCGTATCCTCGATAAATAAGTGCTTTTATTGCCTCACGGCCCATGGGGCGGCGGTACGCGCCCTTTCAGGAGATCCCATCTTGGGGGAACAATTGGTGATGAATTACCGCAGCGCCGATTTGGACGCCCGGCAAAAAGCCATGCTTGATTTTGCCACCCTTATGACGGAAAGCAGCCAGCATATTGAAGAGGCGGACCGCGCCGCCCTGCGCTCTGTGGGGTTTTCGGACCGTGACATTTGGGATATTTCAGCAGTGGCCGGATTTTTTAACATGACCAACCGGATTGCCAGCGCCACGGATATGCGCCCAAATGCGCAGTACCACGCACAAAACCGCTAGGACACAGATGCTACGCAGCTTTGCTTTTTTGTTCCTTCTGCCTATGTCCGCTCAAGCGCTTGAGCTGGCGATGCCCTTGGGGCTTGTTCAAAGCAGCGAAAGTGAACAGGGTTTGGCGACCCTGACGTTGCCCACCGGCGTATGGGACGGCTCTGAGGTGCCCAGTATCTCACTCACGGGACAGATCACGACAGCCACGTTTCACGCGCCCGAGAGCCGCAAGCCCGATGTCGTGGCCGCCGCTATTTGGCCGCAACTGGATGCACAGGGCTATGAGCTGGCCCTTCATTGCGCAGATCAAACCTGCGGCGGCTATGAGTTCCGCTTCACCCTGCCGGTGTTGCCACCGCCGCATATGTTCGTCGATCTTGGCGACTACGTCTTTTTGAGCGGACAGAAAAACAATACCCATGGCCTATGGATATTGATCAGCCGTTCTCTCAGTCAAACCCATGTGCAGCTCACCCAGGTAAGACCGTCCGGCGCGCCGAAGTCTCAGCTGTCAGCGGCGCTGCCGACATCGGCCAGTGGGTTTTTGGAGACAGATCTCAACACCACCGGGCGTTATGTGCTGTCAGATCTCACGTTCGACGCCGGATCAGCGCGTTTGGACAAGGCAAGCTTCGCCTCCCTACAGGCACTCGGGGCCTATTTGATCCGCCACAGCGATCAATCCATCGCCCTCATAGGTCACACGGATTCCAGCGGATCACATGAGGCCAATCTTGAACTGTCCAAACAAAGAGCCGAGGCGGTGCGGAGCATGTTACTCCGTCAATTTCCCCAGATTTCCCAGACGCGTATCAGCTGTGAGGGGATCGGATATTTCGCTCCCTTAGCCAGCAACGCCACGCCAGAGGGGCGCGAAATCAATCGTCGGGTCGAAGTTATTTTGGTGCCGGCGCGCCCCTAGATTAGCTCAATCCGCGACGCACAACCGTTTTGAGCAGATTCAGCTCCGCGCGCAACTGCTCTATTTCGGCGCGCAAATCACCGGCCAATACGTCACCCGCGATCACCGTAAAATCACCGATTTTCTCACCCGTCGTCCATGAGATTATACAGCTGTGAACACCGTCTGACAGCATCTCAAGCGGTAGGGGGAAGTCCAAGCCCCAAATATTATCGGCAATGGGCTTCACCGATACATCCGCAATCTCAACCCCCTGATAGGTTGCGATCACATCTGGCGTCTCCGAGATACCCTCCAGCCGCCCGGACCAAATCCCATTTCTCAGCTCGGAATGCGTGAGGTGACTCATAGTGCAGCCCTCGTCATCAAATCTCTCCCCTCGGTCGCTTGTAAAACGCCAGATCGGTCACTGAAATGCGGTTAAAATTCGGGGTCTGAAACACCAGATCCAGCCAAATTTTTTCCACGCGCTTCACATTGATGTTCAAATGCGCAAGATCAAATTCCGCTCGGGTCTCTGAATGATTGAGATCATGCGCCTGAATGAGTTGATCGGTATTGGGCCCGTGTTTGATGTTCAAACGTACCGTGAAACCCGTCGGACGCTCTGCAAAAACTGCCCCAGACAGGCCGATCAACTCGTCTTTGGCAAAGGTCTCGTAGAGCTCATCAGGCAGATCAATGGCAAGAGACAGAAAACTGCCCTCAAATTGAAACAGCTCCAAAGCCACCCCATAGGGCGCAAACCCATCTGAGATATCGTTGCGAAATTGCTGGGCGATCAAAGCACAGGTCGCGTCATCGAAAAACACTTTGGTGTTGGGCATCAGGCGCGCGCCGCTTTGTTCCACGGGGCCAGAACTGGTAGGACAGCGCAAGGTCCAGAGCTCGGGGCGCCAGGCCCAAAGCATCTTGGAGCCATGCCGATATGCTTTGGACCCGCCCAGCCGGCGCTGCAATTCCCCATTAATACCAGGCAAGACTTCACCCAGCTGACGCTGAAGTGCCAAGGCTTCGCGCCGCTGCTGACGAAGTTTGGCGGTTCTTACGCCCGCAACCCGCTGCAAGCGACGGCGCCATAACTTAAGGTATGCAGAGGATATTGCCCGCCCTAGATAACCAAAATAAATCAATTCAACGCCCAAAGTATTTAACAATATACGACCCTTATAGGGAAGGCCTGCGCGAAATTCTAGCTATAGTTAACTGCAATTGCACAAAATCCTAGCGGTTTTTCAAGTCGCTCAGGCCACATCCCGAGGGCAGGCATAGGGAGTCTTTGAACCCCTATGCCCCCGGCCAGTTTAGATTTGCCGCCCAGATGTGCCCAACAAAGGCGCGACTGGTGGTGCTGGGTGCTATGGGCCGCCGTGTTTCGGTGCGCCGGGGGCAGCACAGGCATTGCAGTGATCTCGGCATCACCGGCGACAGGCAGATTCGATGCACGCGGCGGCATGTCATCCGCAGTTACACGCTGTAGTTGTTGGCGCCGCAGTTTTTGACCCGGTGTTGGGCCCTTTCCCTGCAACAGACGCTTATATTCACCGCCGGTGAGGCGCGGCAAAGCTGTTGGGCCATAGCCATGGGACGGGTCATCCATCAAATCTGGCGCAACTTCATAGATATCTTGTTTTTGTGCGGCAGTGAGATTTTTCAAAGTCTCAGGTCCGGGATAAAAACTTTCGCTCCATGCACCTTCGGCCAGAACAATTTGATGCTGCTCAAACATGAGGTGGAAATATTCCACCTCACCGGCGCTGCGATCAAGATAGATGGTATCACCATTGATCAGATGTTTGGCCGCAAGCAAGAACCTATCTGTGCCAATAAATGCTCTCGCCCGATCATCGGTGACCACCATGCAGTGTTGCTGTGATACTTTTAGCGGCCTTTCGGGCGAGCTCGCCCGCTCCGCTAAGGATAGGGCAGGAGAGGCAAGTGCCGCGGGGGTGAACACAACCGGCGCGGAATTTGCGCTGTCTTTGCGGGATGATGATATCCAAGACACAAGCTGAGGCCCGTTGCCCGTCACAACGCTGTCCCCCACACGAATGCGCTCTACAGGTGTTTCACCCGAAGGTACCGCGATGCGCGTGCCGGCCAGGAAACACATTATAAAATTATCGGTGACCAGGTACAGCGAGCTATCATAGCGGTTGGCTGAAAAAGTCACATTATATTGAGCCCCGTCCAGCAGGTAGCCCATCCGGCTCAGCAGAACATAGCCTTGAAACGCCGATCGATTGTTCGATCCATCTAACGTGTAGACCGGCAGGAGTTGCGCAACCAACCGCATATTGGCGTCATTTATGTCAAGCCGGATGACGCCACCGCTCACATCAGACGGATCGTAAGGGTTGCCGGTATAGAAACGGGTATTGGTATTGACCATGCTCGAAAGCGCAGGGTGGGTTGTTGCGGTTATTTGCGGTTCATGGATGGCTCCGACGGCCCCATCCTTAGAGCTTGTCCACGCGTGGCTGCCGATCATCGCATTATTCATCGTTCCATTGATGGCTCGCTGTATATCCACGTCGTAAGTTTTATAATTCCAATTCAGGGATGTGTTGGTCACAGCCCCATGCGTCGTCGCCAATTGCGTACCAAACGAAAAATCACTCGCACTCAAAAATTGTACGGTAATCGAGCCCATAGTGACTCCCCTGCCTGCAAAAATTATTTTTTTGTTATTATTTCGTATACTCTGCTCACCTTTTAATCCATTTTTAACCAAAAGTGAATCCACTTTTTACCCAAAAGGATATAAATTAATTTCGCCGCTGTGGACCAAAAATCCACAGGCGCGAAAGCGCAGATGAGCCCTTTGCGGGCTGCGGTACTCGCAAGGTAAATCAGGTCTGTAGGGGAGAATGTTTATTTCGCTGCGTTTTGTGACACCAGCGTCGCTTGCGCAAAGGCGCGGAGGAGCTCTTCACCGTCGATGCCAGAAACGCTCGGACCCAGTCCAGAGTAGACGCCCAACACCACCAGCTGATCTGCGACATTGACAAAGGCTTTCCAACCCCGCGCGCCAAGATGGTCCGGCCGCGACCTGTCCGTCATCTCAACATAAAGCGCATTGCGGCTGCGTTTGAGCGTGTGAATCGAAATATCCTCAGCCTTGCCACGCGCGGCAAGCCAGCTTTTGCCCGCCTCTTTGCGAACAAACCCGGCGAGCCGCGGCAAATCAGTTTTTGCGCCGGCGGCTGTAGCTGTCAAAAGATGCCCATAGGTGGGGTCAAAACCATCCCTACCACTTAGCCTGACGCAGCTTGCAAAGACCACCGCACCCCGGCGACCGCTGCGACGATCGCGGCAATACCCTTTGGGTGCCGCAATTGTGATCCCGCTGGGCAAAGAGACCTGGGCACCTGACGCGCGCGCAGAGTCTACCCCGTCAACAACATATGTTTGGCAGCCAGCCATGACAACGAGGAGGCTGGCTGCCCAGAGAAGCCTAGAGATCAAAATAGTCGTGACGCTCTGCTTTGCCGCCGGGATGGGTCACCGCACCTCGGTATGTTGGACCCACCAATTGCGCATATTTCCAAAGCGCGCCGCTGGCGTAGATGGTTTCACGCGGGCCTTTCCATTTGGCTTTGCGTTCGGCCAATTGTTCATCGGTCAAATCAACATTCAACTCACCAGACAGCGCATTGATCGTGACTAAGTCGCCTGTTTCAATCAAAGCAATCGGACCACCGGCCGCCGCCTCAGGCCCAACGTGACCAACGCAGAAGCCACGGGTCGCACCGGAGAACCGCCCGTCTGTGATGAGCGCAACTTTTTTGCCCATGCCTTGGCCGGAAAGCGCCGCTGTGGTGGAGAGCATTTCGCGCATGCCCGGCCCGCCTGATGGGCCTTCATTGCGGATCACCAATACCTCACCTTCTTCATAGGCACGTTCTTTAACGGCCTCAAACGCGTCTTCTTCACAATCAAAAACCCGCGCAGGGCCGGTAAAAATCTGATGCTGCGCCGCGATGCCCGCCACTTTCACAATCGCGCCTTCAGGAGCAAGATTGCCTTTGAGGCCCACAACGCCACCTGTTTTTGTGATGGGAGTTTCTACCGGATAGATCACCCGCCCATCGGCTTCGCGTTCGATCAAATCCAGCTCTTCACCCATAGAACGCCCAGTGGCAGTCATGCAATCTTCGTGCATCAAACCCGCTTTGCGCAGTTCCTTCATTACAACCGGAACACCACCAACCTCATAGAGGTCTTTGGCCACATATTGCCCACCGGGCTTCAAGTCGACAAAGTAAGGTGTATCGCGGAAAATTTCGCAGACATCATCAAGATAAAATTCCAAGCCCGCCTCATGGGCAATCGCTGGCAGGTGCAAGCCAGCATTGGTCGAGCCGCCCGTACAAGCGACAACCCGCGCCGCGTTCTCCAAAGATTTCAATGTCACGATATCGCGGGCGCGAATGTTCTTATCCAGCAAGTTCATCACCGCTTCACCGGAGGCAACTGCATATTGGTCGCGCGATTCATACGGCGCGGGAGCCCCTGTGGAATTTGGCAAGGCCAGGCCAATCGCTTCAGAAACACAGGCCATTGTATTGGCCGTAAACTGCCCGCCGCAAGCGCCCGCCGAGGGGCAAGCCACCGCTTCCAATTTTTCAAGCTCACAGGTTGAAAGTTGACCGGCCTGGTGTTGGCCCACGGCTTCAAACACATCTTGCACGGTCACGTCTTTGCCATTCATCGTGCCTGGCAAGATGGATCCGCCATAGATAAATACCGATGGCACATTGAGCCGCACCATCGCCATCATCATTCCAGGCAGGGATTTATCACAACCTGCAAGACCCACCAGCGCATCATAGCAATGCCCGCGCACGGTCAGCTCAACCGTATCGGCAATCGCCTCACGACTGGCCAGAGAAGAGCGCATCCCCTCATGTCCCATCGCAATCCCATCCGTCACCGTGATTGTGGTGAATTCCCGCGGGGTGCCTGCGGCATGTTTCACACCGATCTTAGCGGCCTGGGCCTGGCGGTTGAGCGAAATATTACAGGGTGCTGCCTCGTTCCAACAGGTGGCGACGCCCACAAAAGGCTGTGCGATTTCTTCGGCTGTCATGCCCATCGCATAATAAAAGGAGCGGTGCGGCGCACGCGCAGGACCGACCGACACATGGCGGCTGGGCAGATTGGATTTGTCGAAGACAGGCTTATTCATTGCGAGACCCTTTGTATAAAGCTTTGCGGTTGTTTAAGCGCTTCACGAGGCTTGGACAAGGGTGAAGGTCAGCCAAGTTTTGCGCATCATTGCGTTTCACGCTGGCCAGCACCACGCGCGCGCAGTATCTTATCTTATGTCTTACGATCCCTATGAAGTTCTCATCGCCCCGGCACGTCCGAAGGCAAGCCTCCTGAGGCTGATGCTCGGAATTATAGTCACAACCCTGCTCTACACACTGGCGTTGCGCCTCAGTTGGCAGGCGCTCATCTCCATCATGGGCCAAGCTTGGTTTGCGCAAACGATGCAAATTCCCGGCCCCAGCAATCCAAGTCAAATGTTTGTGCTGCTGGGCAGTTTCGGGTTCATGACGGCCGCGGTCAGTTTCACGGTCTGGAGCCTGCATCATTACAACCCAGTCTTGCTCATCGGCAATGTCGCCCGCGTAAAAAGACAGTTTCTACGATCTTTGGGTGGTCTGGTGGCTTTGGCCATTGCCGTGGCTGCCATTGCAAATTATGGCATCACGCTCTTACCGAACCTGCCGCTCAGCCAATGGCTCGGCCTGCTGCCCCTCTCCTTGGTATTCTTGCTCATCCAGGTCAGTGCCGAAGAATTGGTATTTCGCGGATATTTGCAAAGCCAGTTGGCAGCGCTTGGCCTGCATCGGCTTGTCTGGATCGTGATCCCTTCGGCAATTTTTGGCCTTTTGCATTATGACCCCGCCGTCATGGGGGCCGCGGCACCATGGATCGCTCTGTCCACAACACTCTTTGGCATATGCGCCGCCGACCTCACTGCGCGAAGTGGCACGCTTGGACCTGCCATTGCGCTTCATTTAGTGTGGAACTTTTGCACTATTGTTCTAATTGGGTTTCCAGACTACCTCGGCGGGCTGGCGCTTTTTACCAATGATTTTTCTATCACGGATGAGGAGCGGTTAATCTCGCTCGTGCCCTATGACGCCGCCTTACTCCTGCTGGCCTATCTCACTGTCCGCATCGCGCTGCGCAGGTGAGTTGCAATTTGCCCCGTAGATGATTAACTGGCCCTAAGTCATACAAAACAGGAAACACACGCGTTGAACTGGATTTCTAACTACGTCAGGCCAAAGATTAACTCGCTGTTTTCACGCCGCGAAGTTCCCGAAAATCTTTGGACCAAATGCGCCGAATGTGGCACGATGTTGTTTCACCGAGAGCTGTCGGAGAATTTGAACGTCTGCACCCATTGTGATCACCACATGGGGATCAGCCCGCGCGCGCGGCTGGAAGCTCTGTTTGATGGTGGCATCTTTGTTGAAGTGGACGTGCCAAAACCCATCACCGACCCGCTGCATTTCCGCGATCAAAAGAAATATCCCGACCGGATGAAAGCGGCGCAAAGGAAAACCGGTGAGGCAGAAGCCATGCTGGTGGTGGAAGGTGAAATGGGCCGCACGGGTATTGTCGCCGCGTGCCAAGATTTTGCTTTCATGGGTGGATCTATGGGCATGTATGTTGGCAACGCCATCATCGCGGCGGCCCAGCGCGCCGTTGAGCTCAAACGCCCGCTGATCTTATTTTCAGCCGCCGGCGGCGCACGGATGCAAGAGGGTATTTTGTCTTTGATGCAAATGCCGCGCACCACCGTTGCGGTGCAAATGCTCAAAGAGGCTGGCCTGCCCTATATCGTTGTACTGACCCACCCCACCACCGGGGGGGTCACGGCCTCCTATGCGATGCTGGGCGATGTGCATATCGCCGAACCCAATGCTTTGATCTGCTTCGCGGGCCAAAGGGTCATTGAGCAAACCATTCGTGAAAAATTGCCCGAAGGGTTCCAACGTGCTGAATATCTGCTGGATCACGGGATGTTGGACCGTGTCACTCATCGCACCAATATGCGCGATGAATTGATCACCATCACCCGGATGCTTTTGAAGCAATCTCCCGCGATCAAAGGAGATTTGCCGAAACCCTCGGCCGATGAGACCTCTGCCAAAACGAATAGCGCGAAATGACATCAAAAAATTCTGACATCATCCTCGAGAGGATGATGGCCCTACATCCTAAGGTCATTGATTTGACCTTGGACCGGGTTTGGCGGCTTTTGCGCGCATTGGGAAATCCACAAGACCAGCTGCCACCCGTCATTCATCTGGCCGGCACCAACGGCAAAGGCAGCACCCAGGCGATGATCCGCGCCGGGCTCGAAGGCGCGGGACGAAGGGTTCACGCCTATACCTCGCCGCATCTCGCGAGATTTCATGAACGCATCCGCATCGCCGGCGATTTGATCAGCGAAGCGGCGCTCACAGAGCTGCTTGATCGCTGCTATAGCGCCAATGGCGGTGAGACAATCACCTATTTTGAGATTACCACATGCGCCGCATTGCAGGGCTTTGCGGAACATGCAGCAGATTACACCTTGCTGGAAACCGGCATGGGGGGTCGGTTGGATGTGACCAATGTGGTCGAGGCTCCGGCGGCCTGTGTCCTGACACCCATTGATCTAGATCACCAACAATTCCTTGGGGATACGCTGGCCAAGATCGCCTTTGAAAAAGCCGGCATCCTAAAGCGCGGGGTCACGGCTATTGTGGGCCCGCAACCAGAAGAGGCGCTCGAGGTGATCGAAGGCCAGGCGGCAAAAATTGGTGCAAATTTGCAAATATACGGGCAGCATTGGCATGTCAGCACTGAAATGGGGCGCTTGATCTATCAAGATGAAACCGGCCTGCTGGATCTGCCCCTGCCGTGCCTGCCCGGTCCGCATCAAATTCAAAATGCCGGCGCTGCGATCGCCACCTTGCGGTATCTCGGGCAGAGCGAAGAGGCTTGCATCGCTGCTATGTCGCAAGCCTATTGGCCCGCACGCATGCAACGGCTGCGCGAGGGCCCGCTGGTCGACAGCCTTCCTGGCCATGAGATTTGGCTTGATGGCGGACATAACCCCGCCGCCGGACGCGCCATCGCTGCAACTCTTGCCACTCTGCCCAAACGCGAGACCCATATCATCTGCGGCATGCTCAATACAAAAGATGTGAAAGGATTTTTAGCGCCAATTGCAGCGCATTGCGCGTCGCTCACGACAGTGACCATCCCCAATGAAATCAACGCCGTTGCGGCCGCGGATCTGGCGGAAGTGGGCCGGAGCTGTGCCATCGCGTCGCGCGAGGCGCGCGATGTACAAACAGCCCTGCAAGACCTGTCCCAACGCCACCCGCGGGCGCGGATTTTAATCTGCGGTTCGTTATATCTGGCGGGGCATGTCATGCGCGAGAATGACCCCGACGCCTAACCTAACCCGGCCTCGCCTAACCTCGCCCCCATCCCTCCGCTTGCATTTCCGCCAAGCGCGACGCGGTGCGTTCAAATTCAAAACTGCCAGTGCCACTGGGATAAAGGGCCTCTGGCGCGGCCGCTGCGGAGGCGACAAACCCAATTTGCGCCTCATAGACCGCATCTATCAGCGTGACAAAGCGTTTGGCCTCACTGGCATTTGCACGCCCGAGCATTGGGATATCATCCAGCATCAAAACCTTGGCCTCTTGAACCAGGGCCAGATAATCCGCCGCACCCAAAGCAGCGCCGCAAAGCTCTGCAAAAGACATTCGAGCAATTGCATTGCGAAATTCTGGAATCACCACCCGGCGGGATTTCACCTCAAGGGGGAAGGGCTGCCCCGGCCCGCCTGCTAAATCCAACCAGATTTGATCCATGCTGACCCGCGCGGCTGGGCCGAGAGGCGTGAAATACCGACCCTGCCCCGCCATCCGGTCTTGCCGGTAATCCTTTGGAGACAACAGCTCATGCACCAGCATTTTTTGCTGTAACAGAGCGATGAAAGGTAAAAATAGCTGCCGATTTAACCCATTTTTGTAAAGATCTTCCGGGTGACGGTTTGACGTGGCGACAATGACAATACCCGCCGCAAATAGCGCCTCAAACAAGCGCCCCACCAGCATCGCATCGGTGATATCGGTGATTTGCATTTCATCAAAGGCCAAACAGCGAATGCCCCTGGCCATCTGTTCGGCGACAGGTTGAATGGCATCCACCGCACCTTGCGCCTTGGCCCGAGCGATGCCTTCGTGAACCTCTTGCATAAAGCCATGAAAATGCACGCGCCGCACGGATGGACCAAGGCTGCGGGCGAACATATCCATCAGCATTGACTTGCCACGCCCCACGCCGCCCCAAAGGTAAATCCCATCGGGCGCCGGCGCGGCCTTGCGAAACCACCCCCGTTTGCGCGGACGGCTTAAGTCCAGCCGTAACCGCTCCAGGGCGCAAAGCGCGGCTTCCTGCGCCGGGTCAGGCTGCAACTCACCGCAGGCGACAGCATTTTGATAGATCTCAAGCAAATTCATATCCCTCCAATAGCTGCGCGCCGCGCTGGGTGCAATCGCGCGCCCGTCTCTGGGGCTCTTGCAGATTCTATTTTTGGCAGTACGGTCTGAGCATGAAATCTACGGCCCTCATCACCCCCGTTTTAATCGCCGGCTGCATCATCGTGATGTTGAGCTTTGCGGTGCGGGCCTCCTTTGGTATTTTCCAAATTCCAGTTGCGGAACAATTCGGCTGGCTGCGCACAGAATTCTCTTTGGCCATTGCCATTCAAAACCTGTGTTGGGGTATCGGCCAGCCGATTTTCGGGGCAATCGCAGAAAAGGTGACAGATCGCAAAGCCATTACGCTCGGCGGCTTGGTCTATGCGCTTGGACTGGTTCTATCGTCCTATGCCGTCACCCCCGGCGCAATGCAGGCCTATGGGATATTGATCGGCTTTGGCATCGCTGGCACAGGCTTTGGTGTGATTTTGGCCGTGGTCGGTCGCGCGGCCTCTGATGAGCATAGATCCATGGCGCTGGCCATCGCCACCGCGGCCGGCTCCGCCGGGCAGGTCATCGGTGCGCCCTTGGCAGAATCCCTGCTGGGGTTCATGTCGTGGCAGCATGTTTTCATCACCTTCGCGGCCGTCATCATCGGCTCGCTGATCTTCCTGCCGATGATGAAGACCGAGCGCGTGGCCAGTAAGTCTGAGCTGGAGGAGAGCATCGGTGAGGTGTTGATCAAGGCGTTCAAAGATCCAAGCTACACATTGATTTTTCTAGGGTTCTTTTCATGTGGCTATCAGCTGGCCTTCATAACCGCGCATTTTCCAGCCTTCGTCACCGAGCTCTGCGGCCCCATCCTGCCCGGTGGCGCGCTCTATTCCTTGGGCATCACCACCACCTCTCGCCTTGGTGCGCTGGCGATTTCTTTGATTGGACTGGCCAATATCGCCGGCACGCTTGCGGCAGGCTTCCTCGGCAACCGCTATTCAAAAAAATACCTCCTTGCGGGGATCTATCTATCCCGGACCATTGTTGCGGCGCTTTTTATTGCCCTGCCGATCACGCCCATTTCTGTGATTATATTTTCAGTCGTCATGGGCTCTTTATGGCTGGCCACAGTCCCCCTAACCTCAGGCTTGATCGCGCATATTTATGGGTTGCGCTATATGGGGACGCTCTACGGCATTGTCTTTTTCTCGCACCAGCTCGGCAGTTTCCTTGGGGTTTGGCTGGGCGGCAAGATGTATGACATCTATGGCACCTATACGGTGGTTTGGTGGTTCGGGGTCGGAGTGGGCCTGTTCAGCGCCCTCGTACACCTGCCCATCAAAGAGCGCCGTTTGCCTTTCAAGTCTGCCAAACAGGCCACATCGGTCTTATGATGAAGACAAGCGGATCTGAGATGGTGGCAAATTTGCGGTAATTTCAGCCAGCGCTGACACGGCAATAAGCGAGGCATTGCGCAGCGAGGGCACCAAGCCAATGGGCCCGTGAATTTGACCACATTCTGTCTCGCCCAAACCGGCATGTTTGAGCCGCTCAATCCGCATCGCCTGCGTTCTGCGACTGCCCAAAGCGCCAATAAAAAAGGGATATTGTTGCGCAGCATGCATCAAAATAGACTGTTCCCATTCGTGATCATGAAAGACGAGCAGCACCGCCGAATAGGCATCTATCGGCAAATCAATGCTGGCGCTCGGTGTGGTCATAGGCTGCTGTGTTGTGGGTTTGAGCAGTTTCAAACTGGCAAGATCTTCAAGATCAGGGGAAGCAAGATGCAGCTCAAAATCCATCTGCGCAGCCAGCTGCGCGGTCGTGCGAAAAATTGCGCCCCGCCCCGCGAGGATTAACGCAGGTTTGGGCACATATTCAATCTGCACAGGACCGCCCGGCCCCTCAAACGCGAGCACCGTTTTCTGGCGGTTCAGCAGGCAGGCCAAAGCCGCTTCAAGCACGGCTAAATCTGGTGCCGGATCTATCACCAGCTCCAAAGCGCCACCGCAGGGCAGTTTGAGATCCAAATAGGGCGAACCGGCTCCATAGCGCAGATGTTTCACTTGGCCGGTGTCAATTGCCGCCATGCCATGGTGGATGATATCGCGATCAATACAGCCATTGGACAGGTAGCCAATCATGTCTCCCCTGCCGCTGATGACCGCTAAAGAGCCAAGTTCCCGCGCAGCGCCGCCTTCAATATTCAGGCTGGTCACCAGCGCACAGGGCTTACCTGAGTGCATCAATTCAAGAGTGGCGGCTAGAATATCCTGTGCATGTTCGGCATAAAGGATCTGCCCGTCAGCCGGCATTCTGGTCTCCGACTTGTTCTGCAAAACTGCTAAAGAACTTCGCGGCAAGTTTTTTTGCGGTGCCCTGGATCAATCGGCTCCCCAATTGTGCCAATTTCCCGCCAATTTCAGCCTTGGCGGTGTAGCGCAGCAGCGTGCCTTCCGGGTGGGCTTCTAATTGCACTTCTGCCCCCCCTTTGGCATAGCCGGCCGCGCCGCCGTTGCCGGCCCCCGCAAGCGAAAACCGAGCGGGCGGCGCGTCGGGACTTAGGGTCACATTACCGCTAAATTTGGCTTTCACCGGACCGACTTTCAGCACGACCTTGGCCTCCAATTCCGTATCGGAATGTTTGACCAACTCCTCGCAGCCGGGAATACATTGCTTGAGTATATCCACGTCATTCAACGCTGCATAAACCACGTCCTGTGGCGCATGAATGATGATATCGTCTTTTAGTTCCATGACTGTCACCCCATTGTTAACCGCACATCAATATCACCAAGCGCAGCCCTTGTTTCTCCCGATGCAAGGTTTTGTTAACCTTTGGTGTGCGCGTTGTGAACGAAATTGTCAAACCGCGTTGCCCCATGGCGGGCAAAACAGGCACCATTAGGCGCGGCGCGCCCATCGAACCGACAGACGCGCCAAGCGAGATTTCAACAATAGCCCTGTTAGAATGGGGCGCAAAACTCAGATGAATTGCAGATGTAAATTCAACGCAATGGCCATCAACAAGAGCCCCGAAACCCAAGCCATCATGAGCCGCGCACGGGTATTTTCATTGATAGATTTAGTCACGCTGCGCCCCAGCAATGCCATGACGATATCCGACGGAATAGCCGTCAACGGCACAAGAATCCCTAAGATCAACAACTGTGCCTGTACGCTGGCCTCCCCGGCGCCTGCAGAGACAAATGGCGGAAGGAACAAAGCAAAAAACAATACGGTTTTGGGGTTCAAGAGCTCCACCCAGACTCCCTGCCAGACAATGGAGGAAAACGACAGGTTCTCCACAGCATGGACTTTTAGAATAACCTTCGAGCTCTTACTGGCGTTCAGTATCATCCCAGCCCCGAGCCAAATGAGATAGGCAGATCCTGCGTAGCGCAATGTGATCACAATCCACTCATAGCGTTCAAATATTGCGGCAAGTCCGAGCGCTGTGGCCACAGCCAAAAGAATTCCCCCAAGACTAAGCCCTAAAGCAGAGGCCAACCCCGCATAGCGATTTTGGCCCATACTGCGCGAGAGGACATAAAGCATAGATGGGCCGGGCGTCGTACTCAACGCAAACCCGGCAAGTGTGACAGCTAAGATCGTTTCAATAGGTGGCATTTATTAACTCTTTTTCTGGTTCAAACGCTGTTCAAAGGGATTTTGGATCGGGTTCACCTGTGCGGCACCCCGGTTGGTTTTCAGCAGCCTTAGGTAGGGAAAATCTCGCATCAACATGCGCTCCAAATGGGCACCGGCCATGAAGGGCTGATAAAGCTCTGGTCGGTCCTCAGTTACGAGCGCATCAAAGGGTTGAATGATCGTGCTGTAATTTGCCGCAACGAAATAGGGCAATGAGAAGCGTTCCGGGCTAAGGTTGAGCACCCGATGCGGTGTTGAACGCAGCAGGCCGTTGCTCCATGCTTCCAGCATATCGCCGATATTGACCACCAGGGCCGTGGGGTCCACCGGAACATCCATCCAAGTATCATCCTTGCGCAGAACCTGAAGCCCTTGGTTGCGGGTGTGTAGAAGGGTCAAACACTCGTTATCGGTATGGGCACCCATATTGACCGATTGATGATCCTTAATATGCGGCTGGCGCACATAGTGCAGCAGTCTGAGCTGTGAAATCGGTTTGGTCATATGCTGCGTCATCGTGCCCGGAACGAGTTTGAGATACATCTCTAAGCAGCCACAAATGATCCCGCCCAAAGCCGAAATTTCAGCGTAATATTGCGAAACTGTTTCTCGAAAGCCAGGTAGATCGGGCCAGACATTCGGACCGAGCAAACGGTTACCCGCAAGGTAATCTGGGTCATCCGCCGGTAGATCCAGCCCCAGATCAAAGGCCTCATAACTGCGGTTCACCTCATCGGCATAATCGCCCTTTTCGGTGAAAGGAACATAGCCACGATGGTTTGAACTCTTGCCGATGTAATAGGCCAATTTCTGCGCGTCGCGCTGAGCAAAAAAGCGCCGCCCAGCTTCATATGTGGCCTCAATGAGATCCAGATCAATGTCATGGTCGCAAATTCTGAAAAACCCAAAATTGCGCGCCGCCTGTCCAATTTCTTCCGCGATTTCCAGTTTGCGGTCCTGGTCATCACCGCGCAAATCACGCACACTGATCAATGGAATTTTGTCAGTGCTGCGTGGCGGAGCGTCCGTTTCAATGTTCATTTAACTTCCCCGATCTCTGTGTAACAACTTGTTAACATTTATTAGTTAACAAGGTATTAATCGTTACAACCGCGCGGGAAGGCGTGAACCGGCTAGGATGTTGGGAAATACAGCTCGAAAGTCGCGCCCTGCGCCACCTCGGGCTTGGCAATCACTGCGCCTCCAGATTGTTGCATGAAGCCCAAAACCATCGACAGCCCGAGCCCCGTTCCAGCTCCGACAGGTTTCGTCGTGAAAAACGGGTCAAAAATTTGATCCAAAGCCTCAGGCGGGATGCCCTCGCCCTCGTCGCTAACTGTCAGCTTGACGTAAGAACCCGGTGCAATGTTTTTTGCCAGCCTCTCATTATCGGCAACCCCATGTTGGATATTTTCCGTTTTGATCGACAGCGCGCCTCCATGTGGCATGGCATCTCGGGCATTAATCATGAGATTCACCAGCGCAATTTCTGCCGCCGTGGGATCGACTTGAACAGACAATATATCTTCCGCCAAGTCCATCTGGATATCGCCCGGCAATCTCTGCCGGTTTTGCGCACAGATGGTGGTGATCATCGTGTTCAAATTGGTCGTGATCGGCCGCAAATGCATACGTTGCGAAAAGGCAAGCAAATCTTGAATGAGCTTTGCAGCCCGGCGCGCCGCTGTGCGAGCTTCATCCAAATACTCCTGCCGCTGCGCCTCACTTTCCGCCAATCCGACAAACTCCAAGTTACCGGAAATGACAGTTAATAGATTGTTAAAATCATGGGCAAAGCCGCCGGTGAGTTGCCCGACAGCCTCCATCTTGCGAACATTGAACAATTCCGCCTCAAGCGCTGCCCGGTTCTGGATTTCCTCAGAGAGCTGCTTGTGAGACTCTTTCAACGCAAGATACTGTAAATGTGATCGCCTCTCCTCGGCCAAGAGCTCTAGCTTCGCAGATGTCATGGCTGCCACAGTGGTCAGCACCTCCAAATCCGCCCGATCAAACGCGGCTTTTTGCGGGTGTTCGCTGTCAATCACACCAACGACTCGCCCCTGCGACACCAAAGGTACGCAGATTTCAGATCGTGCCGGTTCAGAGTCTGGAATGTAAGTTTGATCTTTCAGCAGATCATCAATGATGATCGCAGCCTTACTTTGCGCAACCCGACCGGTAATCCCCTGCCCGAACGGAATTTTCAGCGGATTCAAAATCTCCCGATCATAGGGGTTTTTTGCACCCAATGCCGCCACCTGGGTCAACTCAGTTTCGGCCTCATCCGCTTTGTAAATCACGCAATCCAGAAATTGGAGCCGCCCCACCACATTCTTCGCGACATACCAGAATAACTCGTCTTCATTTGGCAGTGTGATCACATCTACTGCAAATGTATTAAGAGTTTTCAAAGTCAAAACATCTCCACCCTTATGGGCGGGGGTCGTTTGCGCAGTTTCAAAATTATTCATTAATTAAATTCTCTATAAAAACTATTATTCATAAGGGCATTTACACCTGTTTCCAGAATATACATAAAATTTTAACTATTTTTATATCACACGAAACGCCACACAATCCAGCACCCAAATATCATTTAAATCATAAAAAATAATTTATATCCGATACTTAATAGAAGACCCTATCAACACCATGATTTATTTGTCAATGAAAGCACCACAGCCTCCCGGGTCGATCTCTTAGGCAATATTGCGATCCGAACGAGTCACCGCAACCCCACGCCACATTTGCCGACCCGGTGGTGTATGGCAGCAAATAGGCTGGTCGCGGTTGAGCTCAGGTCTCTTTCGAGCGTTTATCATTGCCAAGGATTATTGCTAAGAAGGTGTAGAATTCCCTAATGACAGCGGCGATCTGCCCGATCAAATTTCCGATATGGGGCGCCCCAGAGAAATGTTCAGCGCAAATTGCCCAATGTTCACCGTGATCACGATTGGCTTATGCAAATGCAGTTGGGGCTAATTATAGGTCTATGATCTGGGCATAGAAAACTCTAGCATATGCCTTACAACATGTGCGTAAACGGTTTCATGAAAGACAAATCCATATGAAAAAACTGGGGCTGGATGCTACGGATATTCGCATATTAAGTGCAGTTCAACAGCACGGCCACCTCAGCAAGACGCGTCTCGCAGAGCTTGTTAACCTCTCGCCGACCCCCTGCTGGGCGCGGCTTGATCGTTTGAAATCCGCCGGTATCATTCGCAGCTATCACGCGGATCTTGCCCTGGAACGCATCATAGATTTCACTCAGGTTGTCGTGACTGTCGCTATGAGCTCACACCGAAAAATCGAATTTGAACGCTTTGAGACACACATTCGCAACCGAGATGAAGTCACCCATTGCATCGCGACCGGCGGCGGAATGGACTATGTGATGACAGTGATAACGCCCAGTTTGGCCGTGTTTCAAAGCCTCATGGATGAGATGCTATCAGCCGATCTGCCGATTGAGCGCTACATGACTTACATCGCGACTCGCCAAGTCAAAAACAGCCAGCCTAATCTCACGAAACTCATCACCACATCTTAGATTCAAGGGCAAAGGACCAAATGGTCTAAGCTGGGCCTGTAAAACGGTCTAATCGGCCTCATTCTTGCCGTTTATCGGACCAAGATTGCGGCGATATCAAATTAAACCTCATGCAGAATTCACTTTTCTTTGGCCGCGCGGCCAGTTGCTCAGAGGGCGCAAGATGACACAGGCAGATGATTTTGGCTTCGGCACTCAGATCCGTAAATCCCCTTATTTTGACGCCACCGTCCGATGGGGTGCGCAGGGTTTTTCCGTCTATAACCACATGTATATCCCGCGCGATTTTGGCGACCCTGAACAGAACTTCTGGAATCTTGTAGAGCACGCGATCCTTTGTGATGTTGCCGTGGAACGACAGGTTGAAATCACGGGACCGGATGCCGCTCAATTCACACAGATGCTGACCTGCCGCGATCTTTCCAAAATGGCAGTTGGCCAGTGCAAATATATCCTGATCACCAATGCGGATGGCGGTATCTTGAACGACCCGATACTGCTGCGTTTGGCGGAAAATCATTTTTGGATCTCCCTTGCGGACAGCGATATTTTACTCTGGGCACAGGGTGTGGCCGTGCATTCCGGTCTCAATGTACAGATCAAAGAACCTGATGTTTCACCGCTGCAACTACAGGGTCCGAACTCTGGCCTCATAATGCAAGCGCTCTTCGGCGACAGCATTGCGGATCTGAAATATTACTGGCTGCGCGAGGTTGAATTGGATGGAATCCCACTTGTGGTTTCGCGCACCGGCTGGTCCAGCGAATTGGGCTATGAGATTTATCTGCGCGATGGCTCAAAAGGCGATCAGCTGTGGGAATTGATCATGGCCGCCGGCGCACCACATGGGCTGAAACCCGGTCATACCTCTTCGATCCGGCGGATCGAAGGCGGGATGCTCTCCTACCATGCGGATGCAGATATTGGCACAAATCCCTTCGAGCTGGGGCTTGATCGTCTGGTAAACCTCAACATGGAGGCAGAATTCATCGGCAAGACCGCGCTGCGCAAGATCAAACAAGAAGGCCCAACACGCAAACAGATCGGGCTGGTTCTCGACTGCGCCCCGCTCACCGGACCAAACACAACATTCTGGGTCATTCAACAAGAGGGCGCCACGATTGGGAAAGTGACCTCTGCGGTCTATTCTCCCCGCTTGAAGCAAAACATCGCACTGGCAATGGTTGCCGCCGATGCAGCTATTTTGGGAACAGAGGTAGAAGTTTTGACCAAAACGGGTGTGGTTACAGCCACCATGGTTGAGCGCCCATTCTTTGATCCAAAAAAGCAGATCGCAGCTGCGTGATATGCCAACGGCGGCCTAACCATTTACGAACAGCGTCCAAGCGCTTCACTTCCCTTGCCATAACTGGATAGCCCTATGTCTGATCTTTCCATTGAGCTGCATTGGCAGCGCACCACCCCTGTGTTTGCCACAGGCAGCTATTCCAATTCTCACATTGTGCAAATGAACCGATTGCATGAAATTGACGTGGACTCCGCTCCAGATTGGGGCGGTGATCCGGCGCATACCAATCCGGAGCAGGCTTTGGCCTCTGCCCTGTCCAGTTGCCATATGATGACCTTTCTCGCCCTGGCCGCCAAAGCTGGATGGCCGGTGGCCAGCTATCATGACTATGCAGAGGCACATTTGGGGAAAAATCCCAAAGGTCAGATGTCGGTGACCCGCATTGATCTACATCCCGTCGTGCGCTTTGACACTGGGTTTAACGTAGAAGATGAAAAATTGGCAGAGATGCAGGACCGTGCGCATCGTTACTGTTTTATCGCAAATACCTTAGCGGACAGTGTCGAAATCAATATCCGCTAAGTCTTGGCAGACGGGCAGGCATACGCTTGGGCCACTTCCAGAAAAATAATGAGGGGCTTTGATCATCCTCAAAGCCCCTCAAATTGTTTAACCGAACATATCCGCAGTGATGCCGGCATACCAACCTTCGGATTCTTCATAGGTTGCTTTGCGCACATCGGCGGTCTCGCCTGTGGCCGAGATGAACCCATCAACCTTTGCGATCTTCTCGTCGGTAGCCTCATAGGTTGCGCCGACTTTCACACCGTCATTCGTGTCAATCAGCGACCAGCATGTGTTGGAGAATTTCGCTGGGAAAACACGAGATCCTGTCAATGCTCCGCGCACGGCATTGGCGCAAACCTTGGCTTGGCTATTTGCTGAGAACCCAGACTTTGGCATGTCCCCTTGTTGAGAAGCGTCGCCCAGAACATAGACATCCGCATCCGCTTTGGTAGACATATCAATCGCATTCACGGGCGCAAACTTGCCATCGGTGACACCAGCAAGCTCGGCAATACGGCCCGCTTTCATAGCAGGGATCACGTTACAGACGTCAACCTTGGTCACTTCACCATCAATTGTGACCGTCATGGCACCAGGATCCACCGAGACATTGCCGCCCCCAAAATCATCGCCGATCCAATCAATCATCCCGCTGTAATGTTTGCCCCAACCTTCTTGAAACAACCCTTGCTTTGAGAATTTCGGTTTCGGATCTGCCACAATGATTTTTGCGGTTGGGTTATTGGCTTTCAGATAATGCGCCACCATCGAGACCCGCTCATAGGGTCCAGGCGGGCAGCGATAGGGGTTTGGTGGCGCGACCATCGCGAATGTGCCGCCCTGCGGCATGGCGGCGATTTGCGCTTTGAGCAATTCGGTCTGCGAGCCACCTTTATAGGCATGTGGCATGGCGTTTTGCGACGACAGATCCCAGCCAGCAACCGCACCGTCCACAAAATCAATCCCAGGAGACAAAATCAGCTTGTCGTAGGGGACCGATGCACCACCGGCCAATGTCACCGTTTTGGCATCACGGTCGACCCCAACAGCCCAATCATGCACGACGTTCACACCGCCGGCGGCCATGTTGCCGTAAGAATGTCCGAGATCATCAATTGCTTTGATCCCACCTAGGTAAAGGTTCGAAAAGAAACAGGTGTAGTACATACGCGAAGGTTCGATCAAAGTGACATCAACTGCCCCTTTGCTGTCTTTCGCGATGTAGCGCGCCGCGGTCGCCCCGCCGGCCCCGCCACCAACAACCACAACCCGCGGCTTCCCATGACCGCCGGCAAAAGCCATTGGCGCAGCCAAAGCAGTTGCCGCGGCGGCACCACTGCCCATAAATACACGTCTATTCAGTTTCATTGTTTCCTCCCAAAATTTGGCTTTTATTCCAAGCCGTTAAAATAAGACGCAAGTGCTGCGATCTCTTCATCAGACAGACGCCCGGCCATCATTTGCATGACAGGGTGGTCTCTAACTTTTTGTTTGTAGGCATGCATGGCGATCACAAAATCTTCTGTCGGCCAGGCCGTTATTCCAGGGATGCCATCATTGGACCCGCTGCTTTGGTGGCAGGTCAAACATTCACTGGAGAGATATTCGCCATATTCGGCATCTCCCACGATGGCCAGAACCGCAGGATCAAGCTGGATGCCTGCCCCTTGCCCTGTCTCCTGCCCTGTCTCTGGCACATTTTGCGCAGGTGTCGAACCTTTCGCAAATGCGCGCAGATAGGCTATCAAATTTGCCCGGTCATCTGGATCCTTAAGGCCTCGGTAACTCATCCGAGTCTTTGCAACCAAAGATTTTGGCGACTCAAGAAAGCGGTCCAAAGTCTCTTCAGTCCAAACCAGCCCATCTTGCCCGGCTTTGGTCATGCTTTTTGAGTATTTCGCCCCTGCCAGCCCGCCGGCCGTGCGGCCGATAATATCATTCAGTTGCGGACCCACACGATTTTTTGCCCGGTCTCCAACTTGGTGGCAAGATTGGCACTTCTTGAACACGGCAGCACCCAAAGCGGGATCGCCCGCGCCGCTGGCCTGAGCCATTCCGGCAAAAAAGAAAGCTGCAAGCGCAAAAATTGTTTCACGATTAAATTGCAGAGACCCGTCCTCCGTTATTTACTGGTCTATAGAAAACAAGAAACACAACAATAATGCAATCATAAATGCGTATGTATGAATGTGATATTGTTACGGCTGAGCGCTTTGATCGGTAAACCACATCTTTCTTTGTAAAATTCTGCAAAATTTACAAACTTGTCAATTGCCGCGTTTTGTAGCTTCCTAAGCTGGAGCAACCCACATAGGTTGCAATCAAACAGATCAGATTGGACCGAGATGACCGATAACATCCGCGGCATCGCACTGAAAGTGACAGCGGTTTCGATATTTACCTTTATGATGGCGCTGATCAAAGCCACATCCCAAGAGGTGCCAACCGGGCAGCAGGTCTTCTTTCGGGCATTCTTCACGCTCTTGGTGGTGATTGGATGGCTCTCGATACGCGGGGATTTTCCAAAGGCGCTGCGCACGTCGAATATTTTGGACCACACATGGCGCGGTCTGGCAGGCGCTTTCTCAATGTCTTTACGATTTTTCGCCCTCGGGGTGCTGAGTTTTCCGGAGGTCGCCGCCCTGGGCTTTACCACACCTTTGATTCTGACAGTTTTAGCCGCATTGATTTTGGGCGAAACCGTGCGGGCCTTTCGCCTCACAACCGTGGCTTTGGGCTTTGTTGGTGTGCTTATCGTCCTTTGGCCGACCTTAAATATGGACGGTGAACGCAGCACAATAGAAGTCATTGGCGCCACTGCAATCTTGGGATCAGCCGCTTTGGCTGCCTTAGCGCAAATTTTCGTCCGGCGCATGGTGGCCACAGAGGGGACGGCGCAAATTGTCTTTTATTTCTCGTTGCTCATCACCGTGTTGTCCCTGTTCACACTGCCTTTCGGTTGGGTCAAACCCTCCTTCGAAGCGACCGCGATGCTGGTCACCGCCGGTGTGATCGGCGGAATTGGGCAGATTTGCCTCACCGCTGCCTATCGCAATGCACCAGCTTCAGTGGTGGCCCCGTTTGACTATACGTCAATGTTGCTGGCCTTGGCATTGGCTTACTTTTGGTTCGGCGAGATCCCAACCGCTTGGACGATAACCGGCGCCTTGGTCATCATCACCTCCGGCGTGGTGATCCTCTGGCGCGAGCAGCGCTTGGGCCGCAACCGCAACCGCGCACAATCCCCGCTTTAGGCCTATCCAAAGCCTTATCGCCGATTAAAAAAATGTTCAGCATACCACGGTATACCATCGACCTTTGAATTATTATTCGCTAAGAGAAGGCAAATCTAGCCGCAAGGAATACACTATGCCCGATATTATTTATACAAAAGTTGATGAAGCGCCGGAGCTGGCCTCCGCATCCTTCCTCCCGATTCTGCAAAAATTTGCCGCAGCCGCCGGCGTAACCGTCGGCACCAAGGACATCAGTTTGGCCGGGCGAATCATCGCGGCCTTTCCAGACCACCTCACCGAGGATCAGCGTCAGACTGATGATCTGGCTGAGCTGGGCCGCTTGGTGAAAACGGCCGATGCCAATGTCATCAAACTGCCAAATATCTCTGCCTCCGTACCTCAGCTGGTTGCTGCTATTAAGGAATTACAAGCCCAAGGCTACGCCCTGCCCGACTATCCTGAAGCGCCGCAGACAGAGGCCGAAAAGGCGGTACGCGCCAAATATGATGCCCTCAAAGGCTCCGCGGTGAACCCGGTTCTGCGCGAAGGCAATTCGGATCGCCGTGCGGCCAAAGCCGTTAAGAATTTTGCACAAAACAACCCACATCGCATGGGCGATTGGTCCGCCGACAGCAAAACGCGCGTGTCCTCCATGAAGGGCAACGATTTCTTTTCCAATGAAAAATCTGCCACCCTACCGGCCGATACCACTGCAAAAATCCTCTTGGAAACCACCGATGGCGAAATCATCTTGAAGGATGATATCCACTACACTGCCGGAACCGTGGTCGATGCCACCTTCATGAGTGCCGCGGCGCTCAAAGAATTTTTAGCTGCTGAGATTGAAAGCACGCAATCTGAGGGCACTTTGTTCTCAGTGCATCTGAAATCAACAATGATGAAGGTCTCTGATCCAATCATTTTCGGACATGCCGTCAAGGCTTTCCTCGCCCCTGTGTTCGAAGCCCATGGCCCAGCGCTCGCTCAGCTCGGCGTGAACGCCAATTTCGGCTTGGGTGATTTGCTCGAACGCGTCAAGGACAACGCCGAAATTCTCGCCGATATCAACAGCTGCATCGCCGCACGCCCGCCAATGTACATGGTCGACAGCGACAAGGGCATCAGCAATCTGCATGTGTCCTCCGATGTGATTATCGACGCCTCCATGCCGGCGCTTATCCGCGCAGGCGGCAAAGGCTGGGGCCCAGATGGCCAGGAGGCAGACACAAATTGCGTCATCCCCGACAATTCCTATGCCCCTGTCTACGATGAGACCATCACCTTCTTTAAGCAAAACGGCAAGTTGAACCCAGCAACCGCTGGCACTGTGCAAAATGTCGGCCTAATGGCTCAAAAAGCCGAAGAATACGGCTCACACCCCACAACCTTTGAAATCCCGCAGGCCGGAACGGTCAAAATGATCCTGGCGGATGGAACGGTATTGCACGAACATGTCGTCGAGGCCGGTGATATTTGGCGTTCAGCCTCAACCAAAAAAGCACCGATCGAAGATTGGGTGAATCTGGCGATTGCGCGTCAAAAAGCAGAGAATTGCAATGCGATTTTCTGGCTTGACGCCGGGCGTGCCCATGACGCGGAACTAATCGCCTATGTCAAACCACTTCTGGACGCCAAGGGTGTGGCAGATAAATTTGACATCATGACCCCGCGCGAGGCCACCAGAACCTCGCTTGAAATCATCACGAAGGGCGAAAACTCCATTGCCATCACGGGCAATGTTTTGCGTGACTATCTCACCGATCTGTTCCCGATCTTGGAACTGGCGACATCGGCAAAAATGCTATCAGTTGTAAAGCTGATGAACGGCGGCGGACTGTTTGAAACCGGCGCGGGCGGCTCTGCGCCCAAACACGTGCAACAGCTCAACGAAGAGAACCATTTGCGCTGGGACAGTCTGGGAGAATTCTGCGCCTTGGGCGAAAGCTTGACCTTCCTTGCTGAGGTAAAAAACAACAGCAAGGCCCGCGTTTTAGGGCAAGCCGTGGATGCAGCAACCCAGTCCATTTTGGACGAAGCCCGCTCGCCCTCCCGCAAGGTCGGTGAACCTGACAACCGCAACAGCCATTATTGGTTCGCGCGCTATTGGGCCAATGCGCTTGCGAAACAAAACGGTGACGCCGAGCTCGCAGCCTATTTTGCGCCAATCGCGAAAGCTCTGACCGACGGAGAGGATGCCATATTGGCAGAGCTTGCAGCGGTTCAAGGTGCCGCGGCGGATCTTGGCGGTTATTATCGGACAGATGCTGATAGAACCGCTGCGGTGATGCGTCCTTCTGCAACCTTGAACGCAATTATCGACTAAATTGCTAGGCACATTCGAGCGGGGCCTGCGTCCCGCTCGTCACCCCCTCAATCTGCCCCATCATCGTCGGTGACCCCAGCGGCCGGCGGTCGCAACTTTCGGCACTTGTCCGAACAATACAGCACCTCATTCCAAGTCTTCGCCCATTTCTTGCGCCATACATAGGGCCGCGCACAGGTCCGGCAGATCTTGGAAGGCAGATCAGATTTTTTCCGCATTTTCATTTGTAATTCGCGCGCCGGCTGCCAAAATCATGCACCCTTTTGCGCCAGGCTCGGTAGCTGCCGGCTTTTAACGACTTACGCATCAACAGCTTAACCTCTGCCTCGCGCAGCCCGTGTAGGTTTCGGATATCAGAAAAAGACACATGATCTGACAGGGCCATCTCAATGACCTCGCTGATGTCCTGTTCACTCAGAATCTTAGATGGGGCGCTCACGGTGTTTTCGTCCTCGTGCTTCACATGAGACCTTAAACTAAGTTTCGCGAGACCAAAGAAAAGCCCAAACGCAAAAGACTTTAGGATTTCCACATCGCGCGAAGCCTATGAAACCGCAGGGAATTTAAAGTATTCCATTGTATTCCTTTACTTTTTAAGACTCGCCTTTAGTTTATGGTTCAACGGCAACAGTAAAAAGGTAACAGCATGACAGCTCAAAACACGCATCGTCTCGACAACACTGAAATTGACCGCATTGCTGCGGTTATGAATGACCGCTTGAAACTTCTGACGTTCAAAAGCCGAAATTCGGATAAAGCCTCGATGATAAAACACATCAATTCTGAGGTCTGCGAGATCAGCGTGCTTCTTGGCAAGCTTGATGCGCAAAAACAGGTCAGCCTGTAACGCCACATGTTTTGGGCCGGGCCCCATAAGAGGACATCACATGACAAAACCAAATGATACCTTCACCCTTTCGGTTCGCGACTTGGAAATCATAGAAGAGGCGCTTGGCGCAAAAGTTTCACGCCGGTCTCAGCGCATGATGGAGGCCGCAAGATCTGCGGACACATCTTTTCCTGACGAGGTTAAATCCGAGATCACCGAATTGCGCGACTTACTGGGAAGGTTGTGGAACCAAAAGACTTTCTATCGCCCAACTGACCGCTTCGTTGGTGGCGGCTGAACACGAACTGGCGCGCCGGCACACGGCGGCCAAATTCTAGATCCGGCCCGCAAAAGCGATCTGTCAACTCAGCGTCGCGAGATCCGACAAGATAGGACAACTGGGCCGGTCATCCCCGGAGCAGGCTTCGATCAAATGCGATAGAGTGCTCCGCATGGCCTGCAATTCTTTGACCTTGGCCTCTATGCACATCAAATGTTCCTGCGCAATTTTCTTCACATCGGCACTCGCCCGCGTGTCATTTTCGTATAATTGCAGCAAAGCCCGGCAATCTTCGATCGAGAAGCCCAAAGATCGCGCCCGGCCAAGGAACGTCAATTTATGCACGTCGCTCTCGCGAAAGATGCGATATCCATTGGTGCTGCGCTTGGGCTTAATTAGGCCAATTTCTTCATAGTAGCGAATGGTTTTGATCGGCAAGTCCGCCATGTTTGCCACTTCACCAATATTCAAATCGCGACCCTCCGCCTGACCTATCTCTCATCAGCTCGCTCGAACATAACGCAGCCGCAGCGCATTGACCAAAACAAAAACGGAGGACAGCGCCATCGCCGCTGCGGCAAGGATGGGCGAAAGCAATATGCCAAAGGCGGGATAGAGAGCGCCAGCCGCCACTGGGATCAAAGCCACATTATACCCAAAGGCCCAGAATAGATTTTGTTTGATATTGCGCAGGGTCAGTCGAGACATCTCAATCGCGTTGACCACCCCCAAAAGATCACCCGACATCAAAACAACACCCGCACTCTCCACAGCCACATCTGTACCCGTGCCCAGCGCAATGCCAATGTCTGCTGCGGCCAGCGCCGGGGCGTCATTGATGCCATCCCCCACGAAAGCCAAATGGCTGGATTTCGCTTTCAGCTCTGCCAAGACGCGGCTTTTGTCAGCCGGCAGCAACTCTGCATGGACCTGATCCATGCCCAGATCTTCAGCAATCTGCTGCGCTGCCTCGCAACGATCGCCGGTTAACATGACGACGGTAATGCCGGCCGCTTTGAGGCGTGCGATCGCCCCAGGCGTCGACGGCTTCACAGCGTCAGACACGCCCGCAAGCGCAATCACCTGCCCTGCGCGCGCCGCGAATATCACCGATTTCCCCTGACGGGCCAAAGCCTCTGCCGGCGCATGATAACCCGTCGCATCAATCCCGGATGCCTGCATGAAGCGTTCTGTGCCAAGGCACACTTCCGCGCCGGCAACTTGGGCCGAAAGGCCAAGACCTGCAAAGGTTTGACCGCCCTCGATCGGGAGTAAATCCAGCCCCTCCTCTGCCGCGGCCGCCACTATTGCGCGGGCAATCGGATGATCTGAGCCTTGCTCCACGCTGGCCATCACCTGCAGGGCCGCATGGCGCTCCAGCCCATCTGACACATTGAGATCTGTCAACACAGGCTGGCCAAGGGTCAAAGTACCCGTCTTGTCAAAAGCGACCGTATCAACCCCTGCCAAGAGCTGCAAAGCATCCCCTTTACGAAACAAGACACCCAGTTCAGCCGCGCGGCCTGTGCCCACCATGATTGAGGTCGGTGTTGCCAATCCCATCGCACAGGGGCAGGCGATGATCAGAACACAGACCCCAGCCACCAGCGCATAGGGCAGCGCCGGTTCCGGCCCCCAAATCATCCAAACCGTGACCGTGGCGAAAGCCAAGGTCAAAACCATGGGCACGAACCACAGCGTCAGGCGATCAACCAATGCCTTGATGGGCAATTTCGCGCCCTGCGCTTGCTCCACCAGCTGGATGATTTGCGACAATGTTGTGTCCTGACCAACGCGGCGCGCCTCATAGATCACATGCCCCATGCCGTTGACTGTGCCGGCGGTGAGCGCCGCACCCGAAGACTTCTCCACCGGTCGCGGCTCGCCGGTAATCATGCTTTCATCTATGTAGCTTGTGCCCTCATGCACCACGCCATCCACCGCCACGCGCTCACCGGGGCGCAAACTCAAGATATCCCCTACAACAATGTCTTCAATCGGAGCTTCCACAAACTCCCCAGCCCTGCGCAGCTGCGCAGTTTTCACGCGCAGGCCCAAAAGACTTTGAATGGCCCTTCCCGTGCGCCCTTTGGCGCGGTTTTCAAGATCGCGCCCGAACAGGATCAAGACGACAATCAGACTCGCAGGTTCATAGTAAACGCCCGAAACCCCCTCTGGCAGAACCTGCGGCAAGAAGGTGGCGATGAGTGAAAAGGCATAGGCCGCACCGGTGCCCAGCGCCACCAGGGAGTTCATATCAGGCGCCCCGCGCCAAAGCGCCGGAAATCCGCGGCGGTAAAATTCCCAACCCGGCCCAAAGAGCACAGCTGTCGCAAAGATGCATTGAATGATCCAATTGGCCTTTTGGCCAATCACAGCCGCAATCAACATATCAAAGCCCGGCAGAACATGGGCACCCATGCCAAGTATGATCACTGGTGCAGCCAGACATGCGGCAAGCCGGCTACGCCGGCCATAGGCTTCGGCGAGCTGTTGTTTGCGCGCCTGCACTTGGCCGTGATTGTCTTCGGAATGCACCTGCGCCGCATAGCCGGCCGCGGTGGAGGCGGCGAGAAAATCTGTGCGGCTGGCCTGATCTGGCGCAAAGGTCACCTGCGCCGTCTCAGTGGCAAGATTCACATCCACCGCCAAAACGCCCGGCAATTGACGCAGGGCCTTGTCCACCCGCCCCACACATGACGCGCAGCTCATATTACTCACAGACATCACAAATGTATCAGGCGCGCGCATAAAACTCTCCTAGCCCCGCCCCTTCTAAAGCCTCCACCAACTGGAGGGTCAAGCGAAACCTACAGGCCGGCCGATACCAACAGTTGCGCGCTACTGCGCGGTCCATCCTCCATCAATGGGAATGCTTGTGCCTGTAACATTATGGGCAATCGGCGCGCAGAGCCAAACCGCCAAAGCACCAATTTCCGAAGGATCGGCCGTGCGCGCGGAGGGTTGTTTCTCAGCCACCAGTTCCGCCTTTCCTGCCGCCCGGTCACCACCATATTTTTCAGCCCGCGCCATGATCTGCGGTTCAATCAAGGGGGTATCAGTCCAGCCGGGGCAAATACAATTGACCGTCACCCCACCCGTCTCGGCACTGCCCACAGCCGCATATTCCAGCGCAGCCACTTTCGAAAGGCCGACCAAGCCAAATTTCGCAGCCACATAGGGCGCTTTTTCCTTGGAGGCCACCAAACCATGTACGGATGCAATATTAATCACACGGCCATAGCCGCGCCGCGCCATATTCGGCAAAGCGAGGCGCATCGTATGCAGAGCACCTGAGAGATTAACGGCAATAATCGCGTCCCAGGTCTCGCGGGTCAAACCTTCCAAGCTGACAGTGCGTTGGATACCCGCATTATTGACCAAAATGTCGAGGGGGCCCCAGTTCTCCACATCGGAGACCAAAGTTTCAATGGCATCGGGATCGCGCATATCCCCTTCAAAAAAGCGCACGTCACCTGCGCCAGCCGCACGGATGATGCCCATGGCCTCGGCAATTTGAGTCTTATCTGCCAGCCCATGCAGCGCAATCCGCGCGCCTTGCTGGGCCAAAGCGGTCGCAATAGCCAGCCCAATGCCCTGAACGGAACCTGTGACCAGCGCCACCCGTCCTGTAAGATCGTTAGTCATGACCCTCTCCATTTTCCAAAATAGACCGAAGTTTTGTTTTCAAGATTTTTCCATAATTGTTTTTGGGCAGCTCTGTCACAAAGCGATACTCCTTGGGCCGCTTGAACCTTGCGATATGCGCAATGCAATGTGCATCAAGCTCTGCGCAGGTTACCGTTTTTCCAGCCACCGGCACAACGAAAGCCATCACCACCTCGCCCCAATCAGCCTCTTGGCGCCCGACCACGGCCGCCTGTGCCACATTTTCATGCGCCAAAAGGACTTCTTCGACCTCACGCGGATAAATATTCGAGCCACCAGAGATGATCATATCCTTCGAACGATCATGCAGGGTGACAAATCCATCCGCATCCATAGCCCCCATATCGCCAGTCCAGAGCCAACCATCCCTGAGTGTCTTGGCGGTGGCTTGCGGGTTTTGCCAATAGCCGCGCATCACGATGCTGCCAGATACCAAAATTTCGCCAATTTCCCCAGTTGGCAGGGTTGCCCCCGCCGCATCGGCGATCCGCACCAAAACAGGGCTCTGTGCAACACCGACCGAGCCCAACCGAGCCTTCCAATTGGCATGGCTCCGGTCACTGACAAATTCGCGCCGCAGGGCGGTAATGCCCATAGGGCACTCTCCTTGGCCATAGATTTGCACAAATTTATCGCCCAGAACGTCGACAGCCTCCATAATGTCGGCCACATACATGGGACCACCGGCATAGGTAATGGTCTTGAGACCCTCGCCCCGCCTGCCAGAGGCACGGGCCTGCGCCACCAGACGCTTGACCATCGTGGGGGCCGCAAACATTGAGATGTGACCAATGCGCGGCGCCATTTGCAAGATTTCTTCCGCGTCAAAACCACGGCTGTCGGGCACAACGTGCCGCGCGCCTTTGATCACATGCATGAAATTATAGATCCCCGCCCCATGCGACATCGGTGCGGCATATAGGATGGCATCCTGCGGCTGGACCTCATCTACATCACTGAAATAGGCAAGAGTCATCGCGGTGATATTGCCAGCGGTAATCATCACCCCCTTGGGCCGTCCCGTTGTACCGGAGGTGTAAAACAGCCAGAGCAACTCATCAGCTCCGATCTGCTCTGGCGCAGCCTGCGGGTTTTGCTGACGCAGCTGCGCATAAATGGCCCCCTGCACATCAAGCAAATTTTCCAGACAGGCTGGCGCGACCTCTTGCAATGCGCACTCAGTATGGTCGCTGACAAAAGCCAGCTTCGCCTGCGCATCCGCGATGATCCAAGCGGCCTCCTTGGCATGCAATTTAGCATTGATCGGCACGGCCACGGCGCCCAAGAACCAAATCGCATAAAGCGCTTCGAGATATTCGGTGCAATTGCTCATGAACACCGCAACCCTGTCGCCCTTGCGGACCCCATATTGCGCACGCAACCCATTGGCTAAGGCCGCCACTCGATCCAAAAATTCCGCATAATTCGCCTCAAGCTGGGTGCCCTTGAACAAGGCCGGCGCTTGCGGGGCCAGCGCGGCGGTGCGTATAAGCCACTGCGCCGGGTTCATGGGTGAACCACTTGGAAAATTATCAGTGTCTGACCGTCTTGCAACTTACGCCTCCGATGCTTGGGGGCCGAAACTGGCCATGATTCCACGCAGCTCAGCCAAGCCACGCATGCGTCCAATCAGCGGATAGCCCGGCGTGCTATGGCCACCAAGATCACTGAGCAACTCCTGACCATGATCCGGCCGCATTGGGATTTGCCAATCCGCACGCCCCTCGGCACGACGACGGTCTTGTTCACCCATCAAGGCCCGCACCGTACCCACCATATCCGTATCCCCCTCGAGATGGGGGGCCTCAAAGAAATCTGGTCGCGCGGCATCCGATCCCGCACCGCGCCGGGTATTGCGCAAATGCGCGAAATGGATTCGCGGCCCGTGAGTTTTGACAAAAGCCGGCCCATCAAAATCTGCGGCAACGCCCAAGGATCCGGTGCAAAGCGTCGCGCCATTGGCGGGCACATCCACCGCGTTCAGCACCCTGCTATAGTCGGCAGATGAGGACATCACCCGCGGCAAGCCCAAGAGCGAAAACGGCGGGTCATCAGGGTGACAACACAGGCGCAGACCGAGCGCCTCGGCGCAGGGAACCACTTCGGACAGAAAGTCGATCAAATGAGATCTGAGCTGTGCCCGGGTCACCCCCTCATAGCTGTGCAATAACGCGCGCACATCTTCCAGGCTCCAGCTGTCATTGGCGCCCGGCAACCCGGCTATAATATTATGCCGCAGCTGCTTCTTGCCATCATCACTGAGGGCGTGAAAGCGCTCTGCGGCGGCGGCTCGCTGGGCCGCACTGTAGCTTTCAGCTGCATCTGCACGCCGAAGAATATGCAAGTCGAACACGGCAAAATCAATCAAATCAAACCGCATCGCGGCACCGCCATGGGGTTGCCGAGCACGCAGATTTGTTCTGGTCCAATCTAAGATCGGCATGAAATTGTAGCAAATGGTTTTGATATTTGCGGCCGCCAATGCTTCGAGACTGTCCTTATAGGCCGTGATATGCGCCCGCATCTCGGCCCCTTGAGTTTTGATGGCTTCAGAGACCGGTAGGCTCTCCACAACATCCCACTCATAACCCGCGGCCTGCAACACCGCCTGACGCTCCGAAATTTGAGCCAAGCTCCAGGCCGTTCCCGGCGGCAGCTCATGCAGCGCGGTGACAATCCCTTCCACACCCACTTGATGCAGATCGTCCAAGGGAATTTGATCCGCAGGTCCAAACCAGCGCCAGCATTGCTTCATGGCAACCATCCATTGTAAAGTTCATGACTGGGATCAAGTGGCAATTTCACCTGACGGCCAGTGCGCGCACTGTGGTAGATCGCAGTGACCAGCGCAACTGAAGCGGCCCCATCTTCGAATGTCACCGCCCGGTTCTCGCGCCCCGCCAAGTCCAAAGCAATATGGGCGAAAAACCCCTCAAAGCCAGTCTGCTCGCGCGGTGTGTTGCTCAAAGCTGCATCCAGTTGCTGCTGGGCCTCGGGCATGCGGGCCGTAAAGGTCCAGGGCTGCGCACCGGGCGCATAGGGGGCGGTTCCAGATGTGGCTGTGAGATGCTCAAAGACAAACCGCAGCCGGGTTTCATCTCCGGCCGCACCCAGCGTGATGCTGCTCGTGGCCAATGCGCCGGAGGTCATTGCAAAGCTGATGCTGGCGCAATCTTCGGTCTCGATCTCATTGACGCGCGTGGTGGTGAGGGCCGAAAGGCAGGCAATATCACCGGCGATATGGGTCAAGAGATCGTGATTGTGAATGGCATGTCCCAAAACCACCCCGCCGCACTCACCTGCCCAAGTGCCGCGCCAAGGCACCGCATAGTAGTCCGCACCCCGCGACCAATGGGTTTCAAGCGCAGCCAATTGCAGCTGCCCTGTCAGACCAGAGGCCATGAGATGGCGCAGCTGTGCCAGCGAGGGCCCCCACCGATATTGAAACACCGGATATACCTTGCGATCTGCACGCATGGCGACCTGTCGGATCTCGTCCACATCTGCCAAAGACGTCGCTAGGGGTTTTTCACAAATGACATGCTTACCTGCCGCCAGGGCGCGCTGCGTCACCGCCGCGTGCAAATGCGGGGGCAGGCAAATGTCGACGACCTGGACCTGCGGATCGTCCAAAGCGTCATCAATCTCCGTCAGTGCCAGAAAGCCATCACCGGCTTGGCGGATCTCCTCTACCCGCGCAAGGTCTTGATCCACAATTGCTCTGACAGTGAATCTGTCTTTCAAAGCCCGAAACGCGGCCAAATGTTCACGGCCAATGCCGGCGCCTAAGATGGCCACGTGAATCATCGCTCATCCGCCATCTGTTGTGCGCGCAGCGCCAGTTCCATGACGGTGAAACAATGGGCTTGCCGCATCGCCGTCTCACTGCGGTGCTCTATGTCATGGGCCAATCGTTCAAAATAAGGCAGGCCTGCACCGGAGGCATCAATTTTCTCACACCTGTCCCCATTGACCAAAATCACATGATCCGTGCCCGGTTGCCCGCCCACATCCACATATTTGCGCAGCTCAATATAGCCCTGCGTGCCCAGAATTGTCAGCCGACCATCGCCCCAATTGGGCAGGGCATTAGGCGTGAACCAATCCACACGAATATAGCCCGTTCCCCTATCGCTGCGCAGACTAATCTCCCCGAAATCTTGCAACTCAGGATCCTCCGGGTTTGCATAATTTGCGGTGAACGCATGCACCACTTCAGCCTCTTGCGAACCGGTGTAATGCAGAAATTGGTCAATCTGATGCGAGGCTATATCGGTTAAAATGCCGCCGAAACAGGCCTTGCGGAAAAACCAATCGGGACGCGTGGCGCGGTTGAGCCGATGCGGACCTAGCCCCACGGTTTGCACCACCGCTCCAATCGCGCCGTCAGACACCAATTGCGCGGCAAGCGTGCTTGCGGGGGTCTCAAAGCGCTCGGAAAAATTCACAGACCAAATTCGTCCCGTCTGCGCCACGCAGGCTTTGATCTGCTCCAATTGCGCCAAGGTCGTGCAGCCAGGCTTGTCGCTCATCACATCCATGCCCTGCTGCATCGCCTGGATCGTAAGTTGCGCACGGTCAGATGGGATGGCGGAGATCAAGGCCAAATCTGCGCCACATCCCAGCGCCTCTTGTAGGGTCGCAAATCGGGGCAAATGCGGAAATCTGCTCTGAAAGCCCGGCAGGGTTTCAGGCGCACCGCCCGTCCAATATCCGAGACAAGTGACCCCGGCTTCGATCATATTCTGGATCATGCCATAAATGTGACGATGATCGAGCCCCAAAGCGACACATGTTAAGCCCATTTCTGCACCTGTTGTTTCTGGCCGCTCTCGCTGGCCCGTTGCATCGCATCAATGACCGCCTGAGCCTCCAGCGCAGTTTCACCACTGGCGAGGGGCTGGCCGCCGCTGCGCAGAGCCTCGGCAAAATCCTCAATGACGCTTTGGTGCCATTCATGGGTAAAGGCCATCGGATCAGCACCGCCGCCGGTGGCACCTTCTGCGCCAACGCGTGTTTTCCGGCCATCTAGATAAGATATTTCGAGCACGCCAGAGCCAAGATGTGCCGCGGCTTTCGTGCCCTGCACCACAATCGTCTCCGCTCCGCCCGGATAGGCAGCGGTCGTCGCCAGAAGCGTGCCAAACGCACCGCATTGCATGTCAAATAACGCGCCGGCCCAATCCTCCGCTTCCAAGTGATGAAGCGCAGTTTGCCGCATCATAGCTTGCACCGACCGGACCGGGCCCAGCAACCAAATGGCCAAATCGAGCGTATGGATCGCCTGCGAAATCATCACACCGCCGCCATCGCGCTCATAGCTGCCACGGCCTGGAGCATCATAATAGCTTTGCGCCCGCCACCACGGCACGCGCAGATCAACCGTGCAAATATCACCCAAATCCCCAGCTTCGAGGGCTGCCTTCAAGGCTTGGCTGGCCTCTCGGGCCCGGTGTTGCAACATGATCGCGAGAGGAACGCCCGCCTGCGCGCAGATATGCACAAGATCACAGGCGGCTTGGAAATCGCGTTCAATCGGTTTCTCCATCAAGATCGGTTTGCCCGCGGCCGCAAGCAGCTGCACACTGTCGCGCCGCGCATTGGGGGGCGTGGCCAAAATAACAAAGTCAATTGTCGGATCTTGCGCAATCTGCTGCACCGAATCAAAGGCGCGTGTCGCATGGCGCGCAGCAAAATCGGCAGTCTTGGCTGGATTGCGGCCCAAAACACCGCTCAAATGCAGCGTTGGAGCGCTTTTGATCGCATGAACATGCGTGGCGGCGACCATCCCCAAACCTATCAATGCAATATTCATCGCCCCCCCTGCCTTGCATTAATTTTGACCCATTGCGCTGCAAAGATGCAAGCTGCAATATAAAATTCAAAGGCGAATGTCGCCACCCGGGGGATGGAAATGACAGGCACTCTCAGCACAACCGTCGAGCGACTGTATCACAGCATGAAAGACCTGCCGATTGTGTCGCCCCATGGGCATTGTGATCCCAGCTGGTTTGCGCAAAATCAACCTTTTGCCAATCCCGCGGCGCTTTTGGTCACGCCAGATCACTATCTGTTTCGTATGCTCTATTCCCAAGGCATCCCGATGGCAGATCTCGGAATTGGCGCGCCCGGCGCTCAGGCAGATCCACGAGAGGTATTTCGCCTCTTCGCCGCCCATTGGCACTTGTTTCTCGGCACACCAACCCGGATTTGGATGGAATATGTGCTGCGTGAGACATTGCAAATCTCCACACCTCTCACTGCGCAGACCGCAGATGTGATCTACGACCAGATTTCCGAGCGTTTGCAGCAAGCGGCCTTTTTGCCTCGCGCGCTGTTTGAGCGCTTTAACATTGAGACCCTCGCGACCACCGACTCGGCATTGGATGATCTGGCCCACCACAAGAGCCTTCGCGCCGGCCCTTGGCAAGGGCGGGTGATCCCAACCTTTCGCCCCGATGGGGTGCTTGATCCGCTCGATCCAAATTTCGCCGGGAACCTTGCGCAACTGGCAAAGATCACCGATCACAGCCTCGACACGTTTGACAGCTATCTGGCCGCCTTGCGCATGCGCCGTGCGCAGTTCATTCAATGCGGCGCAACCGCCACTGATCATGCCATTGATATCTTGCACACCGAATGGCTGTCCGATCCCGGCCCGCTCTATCTTAGCGTGTTAAAGGGCACCGCGACCCAAGAGGAGGCCCGGCGCTTTTATGGGCACATGCTGATTGAAATGGCGCAAATGTCTATCGAAGACGGGTTGGTTATGCAGCTCCATGCTGGCAGCCGCCGCAATACCAATCGCGCAGTTTTTGACAGTTTCGGCCGCGACATGGGCGCCGATATTCCCATCACCACCGATTGGGTCGGCGGGTTGGACGCCTTGCTGAACCGGGTGGGCAATTCTTCTGAACTGCGGCTCATTCTTTTCACACTCGATGAAACCACCTATGCGCGCGCTTTGGCGCCGATGGCGGGCCATTGGCCCTGTCTGCGGATCGGGCCACCTTGGTGGTTTCACGACAGCGCCAATGGAATTGCACGCTATTTTGATCAAGTGGTTGAGACAGCTGGGTATTTCAACCTTGCCGGCTTCAACGATGACACCCGCGCTTTTCTCTCCATACCCGCCCGCCATGATCTCTGGCGGCGCGGAGTGGCCTTGCATTTGAGCCATCAAATCGAACGTGGTGCTTTTGGTCTCACTGAGGCTGAGGATCTCGCGCCCCTACTCGCGGTTGATTTGGCGCGCCAAGCTTACCGGATCGAGGTTTAAATGGGGCAGATTGTTCACTTCGGCCTTGGTAATTTCGCCCGGGCCCATATATTGGATTACACGGCTGACGCTGGCGGAGGCTGGCAGGTCACCGGCGTTAATCTGCGCTCCAGCGCCACCCGCGACGGCCTGGCTGCGCAAGATTTTAAATATGCGCTCAACGTACAAGGCACTGGGATCAAACAGATCTCAGTCATAAAAACCGTTCTTTTGGCCTCAGAGAGCCAACAGGCCGTTTTAGAGGCCATGGCCAATGCTGATATCATCTCGGCAACTGTCACCGAAAAGGGCTACCATCTGGATCAGAATGGACAGCTTGACGTGCATGACCCGGTGATTGCCTCAGAGCTCAACGGGCCAGCCCTGCGCAGCCTCATTGGTTTTATCGCCCATGACCTTGCCCGACGGGATCGGCCTGTGACACTCTTGAGCTGTGACAATCGCGTGGGCAATGGTGACGCCTTACGCCAAGCCGTCCAGCACTTTGCGCAAGCGGCACAATTGAACATTGATTGGAGCTTGGCACGATTTCCCAACGCCATGGTTGATCGGATCACGCCCGCAACCACAGATAAAATTCGCCAAGAGAGCAACGATCCTATGGCGGTGCCCACCGAAGCCTTTCGCGAATGGGTGATTGAAGATAATTTTGCCGGACCACGCCCTGATTGGCCCGATGTGCAATTTGTCCAAGACGTGCGCCCCCATGAGCTGCGCAAATTGCGCATGCTTAACGGTGCGCATTCATTTCTAGCCTATGCTGGTCTGGCGCAGGGGTATGACTATGTCCACGAAGCCATTTCAGACCCGCAGTTGCGCCGCCAAGCCCTGACATTGATGATGGAGGCAGGCGCCACTTTGCCCCAGGAAGTCTACGGCCAAGTGCCGGCCTATGCACAAGCGCTTCTGGTCCGGTTTGACAATAGCGAGCTGGCCCATCGCCTGGATCAAATCGCAATGGATGGCAGTCAAAAACTTCCCTACCGCATTTTGGAGACCCTGCGCGCGCGCACTGCGCCGGTTTTGATTTCAGCCGTGCGCGCATGGATGTCCTATTGCATCACCCAAACCGCCCAAGGCAAAAGGCTGAAGGATCCTTTGGCAGAGGAGATCGCAAAATCTGTCAACTCCGCTCAGCCCGAGCGCATGTTGTTGCAGCTGATTGGTGCGGAAGATTTAGCGCCGCTCATTTTGGAATAATCGCACCGCGATATTGCACCACCTGCGCCGCCAGCGCATGACCCGCTTGCAGCGCCGCAGCCTGTCCCTTGCCCGACAAAAGCGCGCCCAAATAGCCCCCGTTGAAACTGTCGCCCGCAGCGGTCGTGTCCAAAACGTCTGTCACCGGTTCATACTGCGCGACAACGGGCGTCCCGAGGGACAAAGGCCCGCGTGCACCACGTTTCAGCGCCCCAGATTTGGCTTGCGTCAAAAAGCGCTGCTCAACCTGTGCCTCTGTCTGGCCAAAAATTTCCATTTCATCATCGATCGAGGGTAAAGAGATATCCGCCCGCTGCCAAAACCCTGCGATGATTTTGTGAGCTGTCGCGTGATCTTCCCAAAGATGTGGCCGATAGTTGCTGTCAAAAATAACCTGAACCTGCGCCGTTTGCAGCCACTCCAATAGGGCCAACCGTAAGTTTTGCGGTAAAATTGCAAGCGTGATGCCCGACAAATACAGGCCGTCAAATTGCTCCAAAAAGCGAAAATCTGCATCTGAAAACATCTGCCGGGCGGCGGAGTCACTGCGCCAATAGGTGAAACTGCGCTCGCCATCAGGCGCGGTATTAATGGCATATAGCCCCGGTGTCTTATCTGCGATGCGACGAATATTTGCGTGACCGAGATCATTGGCAGCGATAAACTCCACAATGCGGTTTGAAAACATATCCTGCCCAAGGCAAGTGACATAATCGACGGCTATCTCCGGCAAGCTACGTTTGAGATAAATGGCCGTGTTGAGCGTGTCCCCAGCCACCGCGAGATGCGCCTGATCACCGTCCATCGATAATTCGATCATGGCCTCGCCAATGCAGGCAATACGCTTCATTTTTGCTCCTTGCGCCAAATAATCAACCCAGCGCTCATGATCACAATCGCGCCCAGAATTGTGCCAGAATCTGGAACCGTCCCAAACAAAAGATAACCCCAGATCGCAACAAAGACCAAAAAGGAATAGGTAAATGGCATCAGCTGATTTGCCGTGCCAAAGCGATGCGCATTGGTCAACAGCTGGTGTCCGGCCCAGCCAAGGACGCCGAGGCTGACCAAAACCACCATGCCCCAAAGCGTTTCAGGCTGTGTCCATGTCCAAATTGCAAAAGGAGCCATCAACGCTGTGCCAATAAAGCCCATGTAGAACTGCATGGTCTCCACCGCCACAATTCCCGACAATCGGCGCGTCATGATCGAATAAAGAGCCAAGGCAACCGCATTATACATGATCATCAGCATGGCCGGATGAAAGGCTGTCCCAAAGGGGCGCACAACGATCAATACGCCGATGAATCCCAACAAAATAACGCCCCAGCGCCAAGGCTCCACCCGTTCGCGCAGAACTGATACCGATAGGAAACACACCACCACCGGGCTGGAAAACATTATGGCAGAAACCACGGTCAGGGGCAAAAATTGCAAGGCGTAAAAATTTGACAGGGTGGCAGACACCAAGAGCAAGGCACGGCTGATCACTTGCCAGACATGCCCTGTCTGGAACCGCTCAAGCATAAAGCCATCTTTGGCAATCACACCAATAGATATCACAAAATGCCCCGCATAGCGCATAAAGGCCAGTTGAAAGGCCGAAAAGCCAGCCACTGCCAACCATTTTGCACCCGTATCCACCCATGAAAACAACAGCCATGCGGCCAGCATCAAAACAATGCCCAGGCGCGGCAGGTCCGCCATGGATTTTGCGACAACTGCCATCGTTACGCTTGAAACCGCTTAACGTAGTAATCAATCATTTGGCTCACCATATCCTCGGCCTGACCGGTGTCACGCGCTTCATTGAGCGCGGCCAACGGGCCTTTGGACATAAGGCTGTCAACACCGGCCTCTTCAGCCATTCGTGCATAATATCCAACATCTTTGGCGGCATTTTTGATGGCAAAGGCCAGTTGCGATGGATCACCATCCACCCCATAGGCTTTGACAAATCCCATCATACCTGAGTGGAGCGGTCCTGCGGCCATGACATCATAGAGCTGCTGGCGCTCCACCCCTGCCACATCCGCCATGGCAAAGGCTTCGGCCATAGCATTGGCAATGGTCATGCCGAAAAAGTTATTGATCAATTTGATTGTGTGACCGGATCCGACGGCGCCTAAATAAAACACATTTTCGCCCTGATCTTGTAAAACCGGCGCGACCGCGTCAAAGGCGGCTTTATCACCAGAAGCCATGATATTGAGCAAACCATCTTTGGCATGGGCAGGCGTGCGGCCCAATGGTGCATCGAGGAAATGCCCCCCGGCGGCGGCAACCTCAAGCGCAAGAGCGCGGCTGCTACCCGGCAAGGAGGTGCCAAAGTCCACCACCACAGCCCCCGGATGCAGCCCGGCAATCACCCCATTCTCCCCGCGCATCCGGCTTTCAACATGCTCAGATGTTCCCATGCATAACATGACGATATCGCTGGCCTCAGCCACGGCCTTCGCGGAGCTGGCCTCTTGCGCACCGCGGGCGATGGCGATGTCCAACTGACGGCGGTCCGTATTGCCCAAAACGGTCAACCCATAGCCGAGATCTTGCAGCCGCCCCACCATTGCGCCCCCCATGAGACCCAGTCCGATAAATCCTATTCTTGCCTTGCTCATGGTCATCCTCTTTTCAATTTTCATCCGTCAGAGCGTTAGAACTATGCTGTGACAATGTCAGATTGCCCCGCCAATTCCGCCTCTAACCCCACAGCCACTTCCAGGGTTTTCGTAGCATCCGCCACATCAATCAGAGGCTTTGCCCCGTCGATAACGTCCAAGAAATGATCCAACTGTGCGTCCAATGGCACTTGGATATTTTTCTCAGCAGATGCCGAAATTTTACGTGCCGCCTGCCCCCAATCTTCGCCCTGCCATAGAGTCATAGAGGGAAAGCTCACAGCGCCTTTGGTACCGGTGATCCACATCATATCTTGATTAGTTGCGCCGATATTGGGGTTTTCGCCGGTACCGGCCTCAAAACCCCAAGGGCTGGGTGTTGCATCGGAAAAGGCAACCGTTCCGACCGCACCGGTTTCAAACCCAAGTGCAACCGCACCGGTCTCGATCCGCGTCGCGCCACGTTGCGACCGGCCCCGCAGCGCGGTGGTTTGAGTAATTTCCCCAATTGCAAACCGCAGGATATCAATGTCATGCACCAAATTGATCATAACAGGGCTGCCATCCTGGCTCCGCCAATTGCCCTGAAAATAGGCATCAGGCTTTCGCATGGCCCAGATGACCTGCACCGTCACCACATCACCAATCTGTCCAGAGGCCAAACAGGACTTCAACTGCTGAACCACGCGATGATACCGGCGATGATGGCCCACGAG